>ENA-OQEX01000093-OQEX01000093.1-human-gut-metagenome-genome-assembly--contig:-NODE-93-length-53042-cov-12.912085_pt1 | contig 53042 bp, 62 predicted proteins | sample MGYA00242802_ERZ504649 | MGnify/ENA primary metagenome ERZ504649 (study PRJEB26092, sample SAMD00036194) | human gut metagenome | host: Homo sapiens | study: EMG produced TPA metagenomics assembly of...
TTTTTCATACGCGCACATGCACCCCTGTCTTGCCGGCAATGTCCATTATTTGTGCCACACAATCACGCCAATACATCGCTTTCCGTCAACTTCGCACGAACTTAACAGCAACTTACCAGCGAACTTAGGTAGTGCCCGAAAAGTTGCGCACTTTGGATCATGGCCGTCCATGGAGCGATGATCAGTTCGCTTCCACGAGGTTGTCATCGAACCGGGACATGTCGAGGTAGCGGCGGGTCGACCATTCGTTCGCGGTGACGTACCGGATGCGCGCGCAGACGAGCATGAGCGCGCTGTTCCCGTCGGGGAAGCCGCCCACGACGCGCGTGCGCCGGCGGATCTCCCTGTTCAACCGCTCGATCATGTTGTTCGTGCGGATGCGCCTGCGGTGCCGTCCGGGAACTCGGCCAGCAGGTAGGTCGTCGTCTCGCCGACGCCCTCCCGCAGGCAGTTGGCGGCGGCCCTCAGCCTCCTAGACCTCATCTCCGCGGCGACTTGTTCGGCTTTGTCCAGCGCGGATTCCCGGCTTTCCATGGCGAATACCGCCTTCAGGGCGGCGGACGCCCATTCCCTGTGGATCGGCGGGACCTTGGAGAGCACGTTGCGCATGAAATGCACCATGCAGCGTTGGTACTTCGCCTTGGGCAGCATCGAGCCGACCGTGGCCACCAGTCCGGCGCACCGGTCGCCGACCACGAGCCTGACGCCCTTCAGGCCGCGTTCGATCATGCCTCTGAAGAACTGCTCCCAGCTGGCCGAGTCCTCCCTCATGCCCTCCGTGACGCCGATGACCTCGCGATGCCCCTCCGCGTTGATTCCGATGGCGACCAGGACGCTCACGTTCTCCACGTGCCCGCCCCATGAGCGCTTGTGCCACACGCCGTCCACGAACACGTACGGGTATTCGGATTCCAACGGCCTCGTGCGCCACTGGTCGATCTCCCCGTAGATCCTTTTGAGCTTGTCGCTCAATGTCTGCGAGGGCATGCGGTCTCCCCACAGCAATTGGCTGATGTCGTCGACCTGGCGGGTGCTCACGCCCGCCAGGTACATGTCGATCAGGGATTCCTCGACGCTCTGCTCGCGCCGCCGGTAGCGTTCGATCACCGCGGACTCGAACAGGGCGCCCTTGAGTTTCGGCACCTTCAGCTCGAGCCTGCCGGCCTTGGCGGTGAGCTTGCGTTCGTAGTGGCCGGCCCTGTACGCCTTCCGTCCCCCGCTGCGCTCGTATCTGGCGGCCCCGGTGATCTCGTCGGCCTCGGCGTCGAGCATCGCGTTGAGGATCTGCGTCATCTTCTCGGTGATCAGCCGGTCGAGCCTGGTCTCGAGCAGGTTCTGGTCGATCTGTATGATGTTCTCGGGCATGGTTCCGTCTCCTGGCTTCCAATCGCGGTTTTTTGTTTTGGCGAATGAAAATCGTACACAGGACGCGGGCCATGCCTCTTACGTCAGGGCCGGAATCCGAAAGTGCGCAAGAATTCGGGCGTTATCGAAAGACCGGAAAGTGTGGCCTTCGGATCGACGTTCGGATCCTGCAGCTCGTCATAGCCCTTGATGGTGGAGAAGCGGCTCGAGGTCTTCTGCGCGTTCTTCACATTGGCGGCGAAACTCCAGGTGTCGGCGAAGGAATGGGCGGTTACTGCCTCGCCGTTGGTGAACTTCCAACCCTTCTTCAGTTTGATCGTGTACTTGGTGGCATCCTCGTTCGGGGTGATACTCTCGGCGACTTCGAGATGTTGCTTGCCCTTCGCGTCGAAGCTCACCAGACCTTCGAACAGGTAGCGGATGACCTTGCCGCCGCCCATTTCGTTGGTGTCGCTCGGAATCAGACCGTTCTGCGGCTCGCTGTTGTTCACGGAAATCAGCGAGGTGTCGCTGGAATTGCTGGTGGCGGCGTTGTCATCGGATGACGAGCCGCACGCGGCGACCGACATCAGCATGGTTCCCGCCGCGGCCATGGCGACCAGGCGGTGGAGCATGTTTCTCTTCATTGTTTTCTCCTCTGATGTTGACATTCCGTCGCTTATGACGGCGGAAAGACAATAGACGTGATTATAGGAGTTTTGTTAACCGAGCTCACTGCTCTGTCTCAATGTGAGATGGAACGTTTCCATACAAAAGGGCTAAGAGGGTAATGCAGGGAGGGAAGAGGGGCGGGATGCCGCTGAGAACATCAGTCGAAGCGGACGCCTCGGGCTTGCTGGGCAGCGAGTACAGGAATGCTTGGATGATCAGCGAGATGCCGGCCATGCCGAGGCTGACATAGAACAGCGTGAGCAGCATTCCCGGGAAGCTGTTCGGGTCATGAAGTCGAGTTTCGGTGGCTCGTGGGGGATGACCATGATCATGCCGATTTCGATGATGACCAGGCCGAACGCAATGACGACCAGCATCGCAAGGGCCAGAATGGTGCCGACGTGCCCAAGCAGAAACCACCAGCCGGTGCGGTTGGCATCATGCAGCCTTCTGAAGGAGATGGCCATGATCGGTACCATGGTGGCCAGCATCCACAGTATTCCGGACACCGTTCCGCAGCCGGAATAAGGAATATCAGCACGCTGACCGGAATGAAGAACAGCATGGCGAGCCAGAACTCGCGTCTGCTGGAACGCCCCCGAAACTCCATGTAGCCGATGAAAAAACGTTTGACGGCATCAATGAAACCGCAGTGGTAGTCGGGCGTCCATGTGCCGTTGCCGCTGTAGGGGAATCGCATATTCGTAAAGCCTTCTTCTCAATGAAACGCATACGCTGGATTCGCGTCGCGCGTCCACCGACGGTGGTGTGCGGCCATCGTAACATGCTGCTATTCGCCCATAGCGCAACCGTTGCAATCGCAATGATTCGGCGGCTTTTCCCGCAATATGGCGTGTGTGGCCGACCATAGCGTCGGTCACACACGAAAGACGGAAAACTTTAAAGCAAACCGTCCGCCTGCAACGCGTCATGCATGCGGTTGAGGCAATCCACCAGCAGCGGATACGGCATCGCCATGTTCACGCGCGCGCAGCCGGCTCCCGCGCGGCCGCACGAACGGCCGTCGGTCAGCGCCACCTTCGCCTTCTCAAGGAAATACGCGGCCGGATCGTCAATGCCGAGCGGGCCGAAATCCAGCCATGCGATATACGTGCCGCGCGGGCGAATATAGCCAACGCCCGAGAACCGCGTGCGCATCTGCTTGTCGAACAACCCAAGATTGCGTCGCACGTAGGAAAGCGCGTCCTGGAACCACGGATCGCCCTCGTTGTAGGCGGTGGTGGTGGCGATCGCACCGATCGTGGCGGTCTGATGCTCGCTCCACTCCGCACGTTCCGCCCACATCTCACGGTCCGCCGGATTCGTCAGCAGCACCTGCGCGCACTTCGTACCCGGAATGTTGAACGACTTCGACGCGCTGGTGGCGGTCATAGACTGCCGCGCGGCCGCCTCGCTGATGGTCGGATACGGAATATGACGCCCCTCGAACACGAACGGCGCGTGAATCTCATCATTGAAAATACGCACGTCGTACCGTTCCGCCAGCTCGCACAGCCGCTGCTCCTCGGCCAACGTAAGCACCTTGCCGATCGGATTGTGCGGATTGCACAGCACGAACGCATGGCAGCCAGCCGCGAACGCGCGTTCGATGGCGTCGAAATCGAACAGCCATTCGCGCTCGCCGGTCGTTTCGTCGGTTCCCTGAAGCATTTCGATTTCGATCACGTCGACGTCGTACAGCTTCGGCACGCTCAGGAACGGCATATACGCGGGCGTCGGCACGACCACGGCATTGCCGGCGCCGACCAGCTCGCGCAGGAAGATTTCGTACGCTTCCAACACGTCCGGCACCACGCGGATGATGTCCGGATCCACGTCCCAGCCGTAGTGGCTTTTCTGCCAGCCGGCGCACGCCTCGGCCACGCGGCGCTTCCACGGTTCGGGAATGTAACCGAGTTTGCAATGGTCGCAGGCGCTGTCGATGGCCTGCTGGATGCACGGCGCCAGGCCGTAGTCCATTTCCGCGATGAACGCGCCGATACAGCCGGGGTAGCGGGTCCACTTGTCGGAACCGACTTCGGCCAGATCTGCGGCGGTGGTACGATCGATGGCATCGGCATCAAAGCCGGAAAAAATACGATTCTGCTTTTCCATGCGTTCCAGCATAGCCGCCGCCCGGTTACGCGTGTTGCGATGCCGTAACGTACATAACCGCTGCCATATGATTGCATTATGCGATTGCTGTCATGCGGTTGCCGTTAGAACCGTTGGAAACGCATGACAGCGCTGCGGAAGAACGGATTTCAGCTTTCCAAGAACGCTGGAATCGCGGCCGCCGCCGCATAGCCGGCGCGGTACATGCGTTCCAGACCTTCGAACGACTTGCTCAGCGTGTTCAAGCCGTACATGCTTTCCGGCGCGAGGATGAGCACACGGCCATCCTTCTCGTATTCCTTGGCCAACGCCACCTCGTCGTTGTACGTCTGATAGCGGTTCATCAGCTTTTCCGCGGCCTCCGGGTGCGTGCGCTTCAGAATCGTGGCCGGGCCGATATCCTTCTTCTGCTCGCGTACGGTGTCTTTCGGACGGGTGAGGATCACCACGATGCGGTCATAGCCGTCATCGATGGCCTTCTGCACCGGAATCGGATCGGCGATGCCCCCGTCGTAATACGGGACGCCGTCGATCACATACGGTTCGCACGCCACCGGCACCGCCGACGACGCTTCATGATGTCGTAATTGTCGTAGCCGACGTCCGACTTGTCGAAATACTTCGTGGAGCCGTCGTCCGCATTGCAGGCCACCACGGTGAATTCGGTCGGATTCGCCGCAAACGCCTCGTAATCCACCGGATTCTCGCCATCGTGGTTGCTCAGCGTGCTGTACACATAATCGAGGTTCGCGTAATTGTGGTTCTTCACATAGCTGTCGAAGCTCGCGTATTCCTTACGGAACGCGTACTGCGTGTAGAACGTGTGGTTTCGCCCGTGCTGTCCGGAAATGTAGGAAACCATATTGGCGCTGCCGGCGGAAACACCATAGCAATGGTCGACATGTATGCCGTCCTCCAGCATGCGGTCCATCACGCCCGCGCCGTAAATCGCGCGGAAACCGCCGCCGACGTCGATCATCGCTGTCCTGTTGGCCATATGCGCCCGTCCTTTCGCAAGTCCGTCCCTTTTGCCGGGTTTTATTCGACTTACGCGGTCTGTCGGGACATTCGCGCTCAGCGATCAAGCAGCGACTGCGCCAACTGCGCGATTCGTGCGGAAGTGTCGGAATTGGCCAGATCGATGCCGCCTTCCGCGTCTTCCGGAGCGAGCTTGCCCAACGATTCGAGCACCACGCCAAGGTGACGCACGGTGCCTTCATTGCCGTCGATGATCGCCGCCGTATCAGGCAGCAGTTCGCGGAAATAATCGCGGTAGAACACGAAATGCGTGCAGCCGAGCACAACGGAGTCGATCGTGGACAGATCGTATTGGTCGAAATACTGGTGCAGCGTGCGCATCACCACATCATGGTCGTCAAGCTGCCCATGCTCCACGATCTCCACCAGACCGGGGCAGGGCTCCGGAAAAATCGTATGATCGGCCTTGAACCGGTCCATCAGCACGGCGAACTTGCGTTCACGCAACGTCAGGGGAGTGGCGGCCACGATGACGCGCTGACGCTTGCCGTGACCACGGTCGCAAGCCACCTTCAATGCCGGCTCCATGCCGATGATCGGAATGTCGTATGTGTCGCGCAGTTCGTTGGCTGCGGCGGAAGTGGCGGTATTGCAGGCGATCACGACCGCTTTCACGCCTTGTTCCACGAATCGTTTCACAATGACGTCGGACAGTTCGCGCACCTGTTCGGGCGATTTCGTGCCGTATGGAGCGTTCGCGGAGTCGCCGAAATACAGCACATGTTCGTTCGGCATGTCGCGGCGGATCTCACGCGCCACGGAAATACCCCCCAAACCGGAATCGAAAACGCCGATAGGTGCCGTTGAAGCCATACGTCCTCCTTTGCCATCGCGCGCATGCCCGCAGGCGCATACGCCAAACGCTTTCAATAGCCTACCGCGTGTAGAGTGAACTGGTATGAGCATTCCAAGCATTGTTTACAAAGCGCACGCCACCGGCAACGATTTCGTGGTGTATCTCGACGAAGACGGTACGCACGAGCCGACCGCCGATGAAGTGCGATTCCTGTGCGACCGCCATTTCGGCATCGGCGGCGACGGCCTGATCCGTCTGGCGCATCCGCAGGCGGTGTCCGATGTGAACGAAAGGCAGATCGCCGATTGCGCGGCGGGCGATGCGGACTGGTTCATGGACTACCGCAACGCGGACGGCTCGCTGGCCGAGATGTGCGGCAACGGCACACGTGCGATCACCTTGTTCGCGCAGCGGCAGGGCATCGCCGACCAGCCGGGCGGCAAGCCATTCCATCTCGGCACCCGCGCCGGCGTGAAGGTCCTGACTTCGCTCGGCGATGTGCCGGGCCTTGGCAAGGACGTGTTCCAAGTGGAGATGGGCGCATGGAAGCGTGGCGACGTCGACGGTTACGAAGTGACCATTCCGGGCACGTCCGGTTCCGCGCGCGGCACGTTCGTGGACATGGGCAATCCGCACGTCGTGGCCGTGCTTGAAGACGCGTTCGCCAGCCTGCCGAACGTCGAAGACCTTGATCTGGTCACCAAGCCGGTCGTCGCGCCCGAGATTCCGTCGGACCAGAACGTGGAGTTCGTGCGCATCGACGAGCAAAGCGAAGGCGACGATGCGGGCGAGGCCACCATGCGCGTCAACGAACGCGGTTGCGGCGAAACCCTGTCGTGCGGCACGGGCCTATGCGCCACCGCCATCACGTTGCGCGCCAAAACCGGCATCGACCATTGGACCATCACCGTACGTGGCGGCACCTTGCGCGTCGACGTGACCGACGAAGACGTGAAGCTTACCGGCAGCGCCACCATCGTGGGCAAAATCGAACTGCTGTAACCGCTGCGGCAGCAAACGAAAAGCGGATAGGCAAAAGGCCGGCCCCGCAGGGTCGGCCTTCATCGTAAAAGGCTCGATGCAAACCGTATCAGGCGAACAGCATCGGGCCGTCCTTGACGAGAATGACCACGATCAGCGCCACAATCCACACCACATCGACCATCAGATCGAAATTCAGCCGGTAATACTTGCGCAATCCAGCATGGCCGGACGGCATGTCCTGCACGGCCACCGTGGCATGCGACAACGCCATGAACTGCACGGTGGTGGAGAACATCAGCACCAGGCACCACGGGCACATCGCGTTGATGACGAACAGCGACTGCGTGGTCAGCCAATACGAATACGCCAACGCGGCAAGGCCTCCAAGCCATGTGCACAGCGCGAACCAACGCGGCACGGCCACCTTGGCCAGTCCGATCACCGCGATCGTCACGAACACCGATTCGGCGGCAATGCCGAAGAACGCGTTCGGAAAGTTCAATCCGGCGAACTTCACGATCTCCGCCTGCCAGGATTCGGCCACCGTGGAACAGGACAGCACGGCGTTCACATCGCAGTTGAGCTTCTGCCGGGATTGCGTGCCATTTTCAGCGTGTCCGCCGACAGAATGAACGATACGAGCAATGCCACCGCCGAAGCGAGCAGCATGATCAGATACGTCCACGTTGCGCCGTGACGCCACCCGCGCGGCTTCGTGCAGTCGTCGTCCATGGCGACGGCTGTGCCGACGCTCGTTTCGTCATCGGCTGCGTCCACAGCGGCCTGGCCTTCAAAATCGCTCATCGTCAATCCTTGGAAAATCAAAATACAAACGTTGTCATGTCTCAGTCTACGCGAAAAACCGCGGATTCGAGCTTACGATAGTCATATGAGTCACGTGAGTTACGCGGAACCACCCGCACAAGGTTGGGATATTCATTGCCATACCGTCTTTTCCGACGGTACGGAGACGCTGCGCACGCTGGTGGAGCAGGCAAGGAAGCTTGGCTTGCATGGTGTGGCGATTGCCGACCATGACACCACCGCCGGCTGGGACGAGGCGACGGAAGCCTCGGAGGAAATCGATTTGCCGTTGCTGCTGGGCACGGAAATCACCGCCGTCGACGAAGATGTGTCCGTGCACATGCTCGCCTTCCAATACGATCCGTCCAACGAGCATATTTCCAGCATGTTCGCCAACACGCGTGCGGCGCGATTGCGGCGTACGAAACGCATGGTTGAGCGGCTGTCGCAGGATTTTCCGATTACGTGGGACGATGTGCTCGCCCAAGTGAAGGAAGGGGAGCGCACCACAATCGGCCGTCCGCACATTGCCGACGCGCTGGTCGCGGCGGGCGTGTACGAGACGCGTTCCGACGCGTTCGCCGACGCGGTGAGCGCCAAATCCAAGTATTACATTCCCACGCCGTCGCCGTCGACGCACGAGGTCATCGCCGCCGTCAAGGGGGCGGGCGGTGTGGTGGTCGCCGCGCATGCGGGCGATCCGCAACGCAACCGCCGGCTGCTGTCCGACGAGCAGCTTGACGCGATGATCGCCGACGGCTTGGACGGCTTGGAAGTATGGCATCGCGGCAATCCTCCGGAACAGCGGGAACGATTGCTGACGATTGCCGCACGGCACGATCTGCTGGTGACCGGCGGCTCGGACTGGCATGGCAAAGGCAAGCCGAACGGTCTGGGCGAGAACCTTACCGACGACGACACTGTACGCGAAATCCTGCATCGGGGTGTGGATTTGATCGGTCGCGTCGGCAGCTCACATGCCGCATGAAATCCGGATATGGAATTTCCAAGCGTGAACCGGATACATGAATCGAATATGAAAAAGGCGCCGAACCTGATATGGTCCGACGTCTTTTTCATTTGGAACGTGTCCAACGCGTTTGCAGGTGACGATCAGAGATTGCCGAAGCCGACGGCGTGCTTGGTTTCGGAACCGATGATGCATAGCCGAGAGAACCGGCCGGCACCACGATGCGACGGCCCTTGTCGTCGGTCAGGTTGATGGTCTTGCCATTCTCCACGGCCTCGGCGATGACGTTGTTCACCTCGTCGGCGCTCTGCTCGGTGCTGAAGGTGACGGTGCGTGCCACGTTCTGAATGCCCAGTTCGATATCCATGATGCTCCTTGTAAGGGTGTTCGTGTGCAAAGTCGTTTGCAATGTATGCGCTTATTCTACGCGCGGTTTCTCATCGGTGGCGTCCTCGGCCTGCAGCCGGTCGACCTCCGCTTTGGCCTTCTGCATAGTGGCCTCATCGCGTTCGAGCAGCGGAATGAGCATGGTCGCCGCTTCGCTATGGGCTTGAGGAATTTCCTCCTCGTTCGTGTCGTCGCTGCCATCGGCGGTCTGCAACGTGCTGATCACAATGGTTGAACTGGACGGCAACGACTCGTGACGCTCCCTCGCGGACTGCTCCGGAACGAACGTGCTGACGGGGGATTCCTCACGTTCGCTCGTATCGTCCGAATCGGCACTGCCGGAAACCGTGCCGGCGGAGGCGATATGTTCGGCGGCAGTCACATCGAACGCTTCCGTGGCGTCATCGACGATCTGCTTCGTCTTACGGACGGGCTGGGAGCCGGTGACGTCGAAATCGCCGGTCCTGTCATCATCCATATCGGTCGCGTCGATATGACGTTCGCCGGTCGCGTCGGCATCGTTATTCTGCTGCGCCGCCGCCTGCCTGCGACGTTCCGATTCGTCCAGCAACGTGCCCACGGTGATGGTGCTCGGCGGACGGTTGCCGGCCTTCTGCTCGTCCTGACGCGTCTCGCTCGGCCTGTGGTTCTTCGCGGTGAGCATACCCAACTGGTGAGCCAAACGCTCCACCTGCGCCTTGAACTGCATGATCTTGACGCTATCGGCCTGATTCAACGCGCTGATGAAATCGCCCACCTGTTCCATCTGCAGCCACAGGTTGGCGCGCAGCATGATCAGATCGTCCAAACGATTGCCCAGCATGCGTCCATACGCGCTGAGCAACGCATTACGGTGGTTCTCGTCAAGCTTGGAGAAAATCCACGCCAAATCACGTGCCGGATCATTGACCTGCATATCCTGCCAGTTCGTGATGGCGGTGATCGACGAGCCCGAGAACAGCACATCGCCGTCGGACAGGCCACCATGCACCGGACAGGTGGCGAACGACCACAGGCCGTCCGTTTCAAGAACGTCGGACCAGCTCGTCGTGATTTCCTGCGGCACATGGCCAGCCTGACGCAAACGCTTGATCCATGCGGTCAGCTGCGCGCGAATCTGCCCCGTGGAGAACACCGGATAGCCGGCCTCCTGCAGAAAATCCGGACGAAGACGGTGTATCGCGCCCAACGCGGTGCCCACGCTGGCACAGTCGTCCAACGTCAGCAGCGTCAGCGGACGTGCCTGACCATCATGATGCGTGGCGATCATCACGGAAACGTCTCCTGTGACGGACCTCTCCTGTTCGCCGTTGGAGAACGCCAGAACGCGATCGACGTCGAACCCCAATCCGCCCAACTCGCGGTTGCCCATCAACGTCTGCGCGGCACGCACGCGACCAGCGAGACGCTTGCGTCCCTTCGGCGTGTTCGAAGCGAACGTGTCATACAACTTGCCCGCGGCGTCCTGCACCACGGCATGATCAATGCCATACCCCTTGTCGGTGGCGTTGACCTGCTCGCTGTCACGCGTGCCAGCATGGTGGCGTTCGGCATCGCCGCGCTCGCCAAGGCGGCCATCATAAATCTGCTTCGTTCGGTCACAATTCCAACCTTAATACACACTGAAGGCTAATAAGGGCGCGACTTGCCACGAATTCACGGTTAATCGCGCCGATGACGTCCGTCTCGTCACGCAATCTGTCACAATGGAGCATATGGATGCAACAGCGGAAGCGATTCTCGACGGACTGGACGATGCGCAGCGCATGGCGGCGACCGCCGTGCGCGGACCCGTCCGTATCATCGCCGGCGCAGGTGCCGGCAAAACGCGGACCGTCACCCGAAGAATCGCCTACGCATGCGCCATCAAGCATGGGATCCGCACGCCACGCTCGCCGTGACCTTCTCCGTCAAAGCGGCCGCGGAAATGCGCAACAGACTATCCCAACTCGACGTCGCATCCGACGTCAAAGCCGCCACCTTCCACTCCGCGGCACTACAGCAACTCCGTCGGATCTGGCCAGACGTATGCGAAGGGCCCATGCCGTTCATCTCACGCAATCCGCGCGAAATCGTGGAACATTCCCTACGCCGAGTCACCACCCAGCAGGTGGACGACGACACCGTGCGCAACCTGCAAGCCGAAATCAACTGGTGCAAAATCTCGCTCATCGCGCCGGAAGACTATGAACGCGTCTGCGCGGCCATCCACCACCAGCCGCCGGCAGGACTGGAACCAAGCCAATTCGTGGATGTCTACAAAGCCTACGAAACCGAAAAAACCAATCGCAACGAAATCGACTTCGACGACATCCTGCTCATCACCTGCCACCTCATCGAAAGCGACGAAGACGTGGCGGCCAGCATCCGCTCCGGCATCACATGGCTCACCGTCGACGAATACCAAGACGTCTCGCCCCTGCAGCATCGGCTGCTCACCCGATGGCTCGGTGACAACCGCAACATCTGCGTGGTCGGCGACCCGGCACAGACCATCTACTCGTTCGCCGGAGCCAGCAGCTACAACCTGCTCAACTTCGCCTCCGAATTCGACCCCTCACCGCCGACGTCAGACTCAACAACGACTACCGTTCCACCCCGCAGATCGTCAACTACGCCAACCGCGTGCTCGAAGCCTCACCGCAACGCGCCGACTATCTCAAACTCAACTCCAAGCGAGACCAAGGCCGCCGAGTCGCGCAAACCGTCTACAACAGCGATCTCGAAGAAGCCCGGGGCGTGGCTGCACGCATCCGCAGACTCGTGGACGAGGGAGCATCTCCGGGCGACTGCGCCATCCTCACCCGAGTCAACGCGCAGCAGAAAATCCTCTGCCGGGCACTGGGCGAACAACACCTGCGCTACCGCGTCAAACGAGACAGCGGATGGCAGAACTCCGCGCTCGCGGATGACGCTCAGACCCGCTTGGCCATGTTGGAAGCACTTGGCGCAGGCGGCGACGTTAAAGGCGTGACCATCTCCACCATCCATGCCTCCAAGGGCCTGGAATTCAAACACGTGTTCCTGATCGGGTGCTCCGAAGGGCTGATTCCATACGGTTCACCGCCCGAAGGCGACCTTCTGGAAGAGGAACGGCGATTGATGTACGTGGCGGTCACGCGTGCCGAAGACACACTCGACGTGTCCTATGCGCGCGCCGCGAAGACGATGGGTCCGATCGCGGGCGCAGGAAATCACGCTTCTTCCGGTGACTGCGGGTCGCCGGAAGCGTTCGTATCGCCGGCGTCATCTGTACCGTCGGCGTCGTTCGTGCCATCGGCGTCATCGCCCTTGTGCTCTTCCTCGTCGAGCAGCTTGGACAGTTCGGCATCCCAATCGATGCTGTCCGGAATATCCTGTTGCGCCGTGGTCTGTTCCGTACCGGTAGTGGCGGATGCGGCGCCGTTCTCTTCGTTGGAGTTATCCTCGGACTGTTCGTCCGGCAGTTGCGGCAGCAGATCCGGATGCGACCATTTCGCGTCGCGCGCCTCGGGGCCTTCCTGCGCGCCGATGCTTTCCCACAGCGCGGCCGCCTCACGCATGCGCTTGGGGCGCAATTGCATGCCCATCAGGCTTTCGAACGTGCGTTCCGCAGGGCCTCCGATGGCGCGTTCGCGGCGCAACATCTCACGAAGCTGTTCGATATGCGGAATATGCGCCATGCCCGCACGCCACACGACGGCATCCACCCAGCCCTCCACCAAGGCAAGCAGATTCTCCAACGCCTTCATGGCCTGCTTCTGCTCCGGAGTGTCCGGGAACGCCACCTTGGTGATGTTCACCGCGCTGGCCATGGAATCCGGATCGATGGAATCCGCCTCACGGATCTGCTCCTCCATGGCATCCATGTCGATGGTGATGCCACGCGCGTATTTGCCCAGCAGCGCCTCGAAGCGGGCATCAGCCACGGCACGGAGGCGAACAGCCTGGCATGCGCAAGCTCCTGCAGCGCAAGATAGCCCATCACTTCGTTCACGTCGATGTCCAGCGACTTCGCGTATTCGGTCACGTTCTGCACGATCAGTCCGCCGGCGGGATTCTTCAGCAGCGCGATGCCCTGATCGAAGCTGCCGCGCACCTCATGGGACAGGTCGCCGGCGGCACGCCCCAACTGCATGGCGAACGACGTGTTGCCGACGAATCGCATCAGCTTCGCCGGATTCTTCATCTCGTCCGGAATCGGAATTTCGATGGGGCCTGCGAAAACCCCGGAAATCTCGGTCTGGATTTCGCCGTCGCCGAAACGCTGCGACAGAATCGAAGCCAGAGCGTCGTTCATCGATTCGGCCACGGGGGAGGCGAACTGCGCCCACGCGTCGATTGTGTCCTCCACCCAGCCGGCGCGGGTGAGCAGCTGCGTCTCGCCTTGCGCCGGGTTGAACTCGCAAGCGGTATCAAGCCACAGGTTCGCCTCGCTGATGGCACGTCTTGCGATTTCGCCGGTTTCGGCGTTCACGCTGCTGTCCGATCCGGCACCATTCGCCTGCTGCAACGCGAGCGATTTCGCCAGTTTGATGTTGATCGGCCCCTGTTCCACGGCCTGCTGCATATCTCCCATGGTGTTGAGTCCGCCGGCGGTGAACGCCTGCATCATGGACTTGACCTCTTCGGGCTTGGGCAGCGTGCTCGGATCCTGACTCATCAGCTGGTCGCGTACGGCTTCCGGCATGTTGGAAAGCTGGTTCCATGCCATCTCGCCCTGAATCGGTCCGAAGCAATCGATAAGCCACTGGCGGATCGCATTCTCATCCATACCGTTTCCTGCCTTTGTTCCACGCGATTGTTAAGTTCGTTGCCTTCCATAGTATGGGAGGCATGGCCGATATGCAGGAAACACAGCGAGTTCACGCCAAAAGCACACGTAACGGGTCGTCTCAAGGCCTTCTGCCACGTATCAGACGACGTTGGCGTCAGGTCGGACGGTGGTTCGATGTTCGCCCTTGGCGATATCTCGCCGGACCGATCGTGGCTGTGCTCTGCGTGCTGGTGCTTATTGCGCCCAGCGCGTACGTGGTGCAGGAGCCGGGACCGACCCAGGACGTGCTCGGAAAAGTCGAAGGCAAGCAGGTCATCGACGTGTCCGGCGTGAAGACGCATAAGGACTCCGGCAAACTACTGCTCGTCACCGTCAACGCCTCAGGCGTTCCCGGATATCCTGTGACCAACGCGCAGGCGTTGCTGGCATGGGCCAATCCGAAGGCCACGGTGATTCCGCAGGAGGCCGTGTTCCCCGTCGGACAAAGCGCCAAGGACTATGCGAAGGAAAGCAACAAGGAGATGTCCTCATCGCAGAACGCCGCGGCCACGGCCGCGAAGCGGTTCCTCAAGGCGCACGGTTATGACGTGTCCGGTATGAAGGTGTCCATGCACGTCGACGACATCGGCGGCCCGTCCGCGGGCATGATGTACACGCTCGGTCTGATCGACAAGGTGACCGGAGAGCAGCTTTCCGGCGGGAAGACCATCGCGGGTACCGGCACGATGAACGCCAAAGGCAAGGTTGGCGCGATCGGCGGCATCCGGTTGAAGATGATCGGCGCGAAGCGTGACGGGGCCACGTGGTTCCTTGCCCCGGAATCCAACTGCTCCGACGTGGTTGGGCACGTGCCACAGGGCCTCCACGTGGTGAAGGTGGGCACGTTGGACGAGGCGTACGACGCGCTGGTCGCCATCCGCGATGGTAAAGGCGGTTCACTGCCGCAATGCACCGTCAAGCAATGAGCGTGCGGCGGAAGGAGATAGGCGTGATACAGGCGGAAATCGCCGTTTCATCTCGAAAAGTGGGCGATTCCGGCGTTCGTAACGTATATGTTCGAGCAGTGTTGGTATATTGACGAACGTGAATCAAACGGCATCTGATAACGCTGAAGAATTCGGTTTCCACGCCGGCGACCTGGTACAGGAATGGCTGTGGGACGATGATGTGGATGACTCGATCCGCGCCAAGATCGAGGAACTGACCGGTGAGGAGCTGGTCGACGAGGATTATGACTCCGCAGTCGACGGTGTGATCATCTGGTGGCGTGATGGCGATGACGAGGACGAACTGGCCGACACCATTGTCGATGCTTATGCGGTTCTCGGCGATGACGGCCCGCTGTGGGTGCTCACCCCGAAGCCGGGACGTCCGGGTGCCGCAAGCTCCAGCACCGTGCAGTCCGCGGCCAAGACCGCCGGCATGAACGCCGCCACTCCGCTGACCGTCAGCTCCGATTGGAACGGTATTCACCTGCGCGCGTTCGGCAAGGGCAAGTAAACCAAGACTTTTCGCGATTTTTCTCGCGTATACGAAAATCCCCCGGGCCCATTGGCTTGGGGGATTTCGCTATTACGTGGACTTTCCGGCAAAACACAAACAAAACGTGGGCGGAATGTGGGCAAAACACGGGTGCGCGCGTTGATATTACGCGGGATGATATGCGATTCCTTGATTTTTCACGGCGTTGCGAAAAGTGGGCGATGAGGATTCGAACCCCCGACATCCACCGTGTAAAGGTGGCGCTCTAACCAACTGAGCTAATCGCCCGCAACGAACTACTGTACCGTATCCGCGCGATGAGCCGCACTCGTGTGTCGGCATGGCGGATATGATGCCGCTTGATCGGTACGAAACCGCCGTGTGAGCGATGAGCCGCACGTGTCGATTCACTGAATTTTCATCTTTTGCGGCGTCTGCGTCGAATCAATCACGTAAAGTAGTGACGTTAATACGTGTAGCAGGAGGTCGAACGCCAATGGCACAGGAACCTGAAACCGAGAAGAACGCATCGGGAATCGCTCATGCCGCGAAGCGAAAGTGGGGCTACGATGCGGAACAGGTGGATGCTTTCCTTGAACGTGCGCACATGCTGTATGAAGGTGAGGGCGCGCAACTCACCCAGCATGATATTCAGAACGTCTCCTTCGAACTGGTCAAGGGCGGCTATGTGATCGCCCAAGTGGATGCCGCGCTTGCCCGTCTGGAACGTGCCGTGGTCGACAAGCAGACCACGTGGGAAATCTCCCAGCATGGCCGTGTGGCATGGAAGGCGCAGACCGAGGACCTGTTCAAGAAGCTCGACGCGCATGCCGAACGCGAGCACGGCCAACGGTTCAAGCCGGGCGAGGGCAAGAATCCGAGCTACGACCGCAAGCAGGTCGACAGCGTGATCGACAAGTGCCTGACGAAAGCCGCCGGCGAGCTGGGTGTTGAGGAAGTCAGTGAAGCGGACGCCAAGGCGATCGCCGACACGAATTCCCAGACCTTGAGCAACGTGATCTTCACTCAGCGCAAAGGCAAGAGGGGATACGACGAACGTCAGGTGGATTACTATCTGGCCGCCTGCGCGCAGTTGCTGACCCGACTCGAATCGTATGCGCGCGTCGCGGATTTCGTCGGTGAACCCTCCGAAGAGGCGATGGCCGCGGCCGCACCGTCCGTTGCCCCGGCTTCCAGTGATTCCGCAGCTGGCGAAACCCAGATGATCGCACCGCTGTTCGCAGCTCCTTCCGCCACGGTTCCGGCTGCTCCGGTTCCTCCTACTGTGCCAACCGTCACGCCGGGCGAAGAGGATTCCTTCGACGCGCTGAACAAGGCCGAGCATGAGATCTTCACGTCCGCGGTCACCTCCCCGGTGAGCGTGCCTGCCACGCCGACGAACACTCCGCCTGCGGCTCCGGTGGTTCCTCCGGTGTTCCAGCCGCAGACCGATTCCGCTTCTTCCGCGCCGAGCGCCGTTGAAGAGACCCAGGCGTTCGATCCGCTTGCCGATGATGCGATGGAAGATGCCGCGCCAAAGACTCCGGCTCCGACCACGACCGATTCGCAGGCTCCAGCCGCTCCGGCATTCCCGCCGGCTCCGGTTGAACCCGAGCCGCAGCAGGATCCGTCTTTGGCCGCGTTGGCGCATCTGGCCCACACCATCAATGAGACGAACCAGACGGAAAACACGTTCACGCCGCAGGTTCCGAGCCTGTCCGCGTCCGACTTGCCTCAGGTCACCACCGGTTCGACGAGCCTGAGCTCCCTCGCAGCCTCGGTGCCGCCATCCTTCACGCCTGAACCGTCCGCTCCGGCTGAACCTGCCGCAGAACCGGCAGTTGCCCCGGCAGCTGAACCGTCCGCCGAACCCGATGCGGACAAGCAGCAGGAGGACAAAAAGCCGGAACCAAGCCCGGCCTTCAGGTCGATTTTCCCTGCGTCGGGCAACGACGACAATCTCGATATTCCGGATCTGTCGTTCCCGTCCTTCGAGTGAACCAACGGTAAGAAACAGGCTGGCGGAATCGTCAGCCTGTTCTCGCGTTTACACAATCCCAACTACACAGCCTCGACTACACAGTCCCAACTTACATAGTCCCAACCAATGCCGGAACATCGGCAGATCATACGGAGAGCAGCGCATAACCCATGCAACCATCAACCGTAGTAATTCTGGGCTCCACCGGGTCCATCGGCACCCAAGGCCTTGACGTCATCTCACGTCATCTCGACCGCTTCACCGTGACGGGTCTCGCCGCGGGCGGAGCACATGTCGAACTGCTTGCGCAGCAGGCGGCGAAATTCCATGTGCCAACCGTCGCGATCTTCTACAAGGAAGCCGTCCCCGCGCTACGTGAGGCGTTGGAACAGGCCGGCGCAGGCAACGTCAACATCACAGCCGGCCCTGACGCGGTGATCGCCATGGCAGGCTCCGGCGCCGACGTGGTGCTTAACGGCATCACCGGCTCCATCGGCCTCGAACCGTCCATCGCGGCACTGCAGGCAGGCTCCCAGCTGGCATTGGCCAACAAGGAATCCGTGGTGGCCGGCGGACACCTGCTGTTTAGCGCGCAGGTACGCGACAAGCAGATCAATCCGGTCGATTCCGAACATTCCGCCATCTGGCAGTCGTTGCGTTCCGGCACGCACGGCGAAGTGTCCAAGCTCGTCGTCACCGCTTCCGGCGGTCCGTTCCGCGGCTGGAAGCGCGACCAAATGACCGACATCACGCCGGAACAGGCCTTGAACCACCCCACATGGAACATGGGGCCGGTCGTGACCATCAACTCGTCCACGCTGATGAACAAAGGCCTTGAAGTCATCGAAGCAAGCCGACTGTTCGACGTGCCACCGAGCCGCATCGACGTGACCGTGCACCCGCAATCCATCGTGCATTCCATGGTGGAATTCCGCGACGGCGCCACCATCGCGCAGCTTCGCCGCCGGACATGCGCCTGCCGATCGCCCTCGGCCTGTCCGCGCCGGAACGTCTCGGAAACGTCGCCGCCGCATGCGATTGGACGAAGGCGGCTACGTGGACGTTCGAGCCGCTCGACAACGAGGCGTTCCCCGCGGTGAACCTGGCCCGGCACTGCTCGAATCGTCCGAAAAGCATACGGCCGTGCTCAACGCGGCCAACGAGCAGGCCGTCCACGCGTTCCTCGAACACTGTCTGCCATACCTCGGCATCGTCGACACCGTGCGCGAAGTGCTTGACGAGATGGACGCCGAACTGCGCGGCAACCCGCTGTTCGCTTCCGTGGAGGAAATGAGCCGACTCGAGCAGGAGGCTCGCGCCCGCGCCGACAAGCTGATAAACAAGTAAAGAGCACAAGCCGTAAGAACCATCGCGGGACGCATAGCGCGCCTCGCACATGCAAGGATCACGTATGCCAGAAATCGAAAAACCGTTCCGCAAAACCGGTGACGCGGCCATCAGCGAAAGCCCGCTGCATCCGCGCCGCAAGTCCCACCGCATCATGGTCGGCCCGGTGCCGGTCGGCGGGGGAGCGCCGATTTCAGTGCAATCCATGACCAATACGCTGACGGCTGACGTGCCGGCCACCCTGCAGCAGATCGCGGAACTGACCGCGGCCGGCTGCGATATCGTGCGTGTGGCCGTGCCAAGCCAGGATGATGCCGACGCATTGCCGGAAATCGTCAAAAAATCGCCGATTCCGGTGATTGCGGACATCCACTTCCAAAGCAAGTACGTGTTCCAGGCCATCGACGCCGGCTGCGCGGCCGTGCGCGTGAACCCCGGCAACATTCGCAAATTCGACGAGGTCGGCCCTTCGATCTGCAAGGCCGCCACGGATGCGGGCATTTCCCTGCGCATCGGCGTGAACGCCGGTTCGCTCGATAAGGAGCTGTACGCCAAATACGGCGGCCCGACACCGGAGGCGCTGGTGGCGTCCGCGATGAAGGAAGCGCGCATGTTCGAAGACGTCGGCTTCCACGATTTCAAGATTTCCGTCAAGCACCATGATGTGGTCACCATGGTGCAGACGTACCGTCTGTTGGCTTCCAAGGGCGATTGGCCGCTGCATTTGGGCGTCACCGAAGCCGGCCCGACCTGGCAGGGCACAATCAAAAGCTGCCTGGCATTCGGCGCGCTGCTGGCCGAAGGCATCGGCGATACGATCCGCGTTTCACTGTCCGCGCCTCCCGTGGAGGAAGTGAAGGTGGGCTGCAAGCTGCTGGAATACATGGGATTGCGCCCGCGTAAGTTCGACATCATCTCCTGCCCGTCCTGCGGCCGTTCCCAGGTGGACGTGATTCAGCTGGCCAACGCGGTGACCGAAGGTTGAAGGACGTGACCGCGCCGATTCGCGTGGCCGTCATGGGCTGCATCGTCAACGGTCCGGGCGAGGCTCGCGAAGCGATTTGGGCGTGGCCTCCGGCAACGGCAAGGGCAGATTTTCATCAAGGGCAAGGTCATCCAGACCGTGCCGGAAGACCAGATCGTGGAAACCCTGCTCGCCAAGGCGCAGGAGATCGCCGCGCAGATGGAGGCCGACGGCCAGTTGCCTGCCACCGCCACCGGTCCGGTGGTCGTGCCGGTGACGCAAAACGCAACTGCTGAAAGCCATGTTCCAGCGTGCCGTCGGTAGCATGCAATCGCAGGCTTCTCAGCAAAGGCCGGTAGAATGAGCGGCGTGTCAGAGCAGGAACGTCAATCATCAGCCGCCAGCCAGTCATTACGGCAAGAATCGGCTTCATCGCCCGCGCGTCCGCAACCGCAACATCAACCGTGGACGCGCGGGCGGCGACTCATGGTCAACCTGCCTATTTTCATCATGCTGCTGGGCATTCTGGTGTCCGTGGCCAATTTGACGGCATCCACATGGAACTACGAGCCGACCGAGCAGACCATCGAAACGCTTGACGCCAACACCGCCGTGACCTTCGCCAATCCATCCGGCGAAAAACTGGCGAAAAAAGGCGATTACGAGGTGGCGAAACGGTACGTCACCATCAAAGCGAAACGGCCTTCCACCGGTGAGATACAGAACATCAAAGTGCTGATCCGCAAACCGAAAGGGGCTGGGAACGGACGTCCCGGTGTGGTTTTCATGCACGGCGCCGGCTATGGCACCTGCGACAATTCCTTCGGCGACATGGCCTCCGACCTGTCTTCGGCGGGATTCGTGACGGCGGTGCTTGACAAGCCGGTCTGGTCCACCAACGACGCCAATCGCGACTACCCGGGTTCCGCCGCCATCTACGACCAGGTCATCAACCTCCTGCGGAAAATGGATACGGTGGACGCCTCCAAAGTGGGCATCTACGCCACTTCCGAAAGCACATGGATCTCATCGTATCTGCTGCAGCGCGATCCGGACGTCGCTTTTCAGGTGCTGCTCAGTCCGATGGTCTACGAGCCGCGGTATTCGCTGGGCTTCCTCGCCGCACAGGACTTCGCGCTCGTCGGCGCGCATGACGGCTACCAGTCGATCGTCCGCCGCGTATTCAATATCGACGCGTCCCTGTTCGGACTCACCAACCTCGACATCGACACGTTGACGCCGAAAGCGTATGCCATTCCGACATTGGTGGCATATGGCACGAAAGACGTCATGACCGCGCAGGTGGAAGGCACGGAGAAAATCGTCGATCTGGCTCACCAGGCCGGCAACTGGGACGTCACCATACGCACGTACCCCATCGCCAACCATGTGCTGAGGCTCGGCGACGAAGCCAATTCCGGAACCCCGTTCGCCGACGCGTACGTGGACGATGTGGTCGACTGGGCCGTCGGCACCACGCACGGACTCAAACAGACCAGCGAACGCGTGGCCGGCACCAGAATGTACCAGTCAATCGCAGTGCCATTGGACCTCAAAGCCAATCGCGGCCTGACCATCTACCTGGTCGCGTTGCATGCCAGCATGCTGGTGCTGCTGCTTGCCGCAGGCGTGCTGTGCTCGCCGTGCTGATGCGTAAGATCTGGGCGCGTGCCCACGGACGACGGTATCGGCTGGGGCTTGCGCAAGGGTTCAAAAACTCGCTGGTCACGTTGACTATCGCCACTATGGCCACGTTCGTGCTGTTCTGCGCCGCTTGGCGATGTGATCATGGGTGTGGTCAAACTGGCATGGGGCAGTGCCCCAGTGGAGAATCCGGGCGTGATGTATTGGAGCTGGCCGGTGATCCAGATCGTGTGCGTCGCCGTGGTGTGGGCATGGTCCCGCGTGTTCATGCGGCTGATCGAAGAGGCAACCCATCGAGGCATCGCGCAGTGGCCGCCACGTAAGGTGCTATCGGCGAAATCGTCAGCGGACGGCAGCCGGTGCTGGCTTCCACGCGGTTCGGACGCGTGATGTTCTGGCTGACCGTGGCCGCCATGTTCTGCGTATTGCTGGTGTTCGCGTTCTGGGGGCTGTTCATCTACTGACGGGGCGAATGTATCTCGGAACGCGCACGTGCGGCGAGCGTATGCATAACAGGATGCGATGAACGGCAAGAAAAGGAGGTGCGATGCCGCTGTATCAAGACGAAGGCGTGGTGCTGCGCACCGCCAAACTCGGCGAAGCCGACCGCATACTCACCTTGCTCACACGTGACCATGGCAAAGTACGCGCCGTCGCGAAAGGCGTGCGCCGTACCAAATCGCGTTTCGGAGGCCGACTCGAACCGTTCATGCGCGTGGCGCTGCTCATTGCGGAAGGTCGTTCGCTCGACGTCGTGTCCCAAGCCGAATCGATCGCCGCGTATGCAGGGCCGATTTGCGCCGATTTTCAAGCGTATACGGCGGCGAACGTGATCTGCGAAACCGCCGACAAGCTGGTCGCAACGGAAAAGGAGCCTGCGGCCGCGCAATATCGTCTGGTATTGGGCGCGTTGAACGCGCTTGCCAAACATGCACACGACTCGTCCGCAATCGGTGATTCGTACGTGCTGCGTGCGCTGGCGATCGCTGGTTGGACACCCCGTCTGCGCGTCTGCGTGGTGTGTGGCGAGCCGATTTCGTCCACGCTGTCCTGGTATTTTTCGATTCCCGCCGGCGGCCTGATGTGCGCCGCCGACCACACCCCCGAATCGGAAGCGGTGTCGTGGGATGCGATTTGCCGGCTTTCGGCGCTTGTCGATGGCGATTGGGGGGAGCTGGACGGTGTTCCGGCGGCCGCGTCGATTCAACGGGAAACCCACCAAATAGTGGAAGAATGGGGCGAATACTATTTGGAACGGCCGATTCGTTCCATGCGCTTGCTAGATTAGCGGGTATGGCTTTTGAGAACGTGGATTACAAATCCCTTGACATTCCGGCGGCACCGTTTTCCGACCCGTCGATCATTCCCGATTTTCCAAAGAACAAGGTTCCGCGCCACGTCGGCGTGATCATGGACGGCAACGGCCGTTGGGCCCAGCAGCGCGGACTCATCCGCACCGACGGCCATCAGGCGGCCGAACCGGTGGTGTTCGACACCATCGCCGGCGCCATCGAAGCGGGCGTACGGTACCTGTCCCTATACACGTTCTCTACGGAGAATTGGAAGCGTTCACCGCAGGAGGTGCGTTTCCTTATGGGCTTCTCGCGTGACATCATCCACCGTCGCGTCGATCAGATGAACGAGTGGGGCGTGCGCGTGCGCTGGTCGGGCCGCCGGCCGAAGCTGTGGAAGTCCGTGATCGACGAGCTGGAAGTGGCACAGGAGAAGACGAAGAACAACAAGACCATCGATGTGGTGTTCTGCCTGAACTATGGTGGTCGCGCCGAAATCGCGGACGCGTGCGCAGCGATTGCACGCGAGGTTCGTGACGGCAAGATCTCTGGCGATCGCGTGACGGAGAAGATGATTGCTGAGCACCTGTACAACCCGGATATTCCCGACTGCGATCTGGTGATCCGCACGTCCGGCGAGCAGCGTACCTCCAACTTCCTGCCGTGGGAAGCCGCCTACGCGGAACTTGATTTCGTGCCGGAACTGTTCCCGGATTGCGGCCGTGAGGTGCTGTGGCGTTCTATCGACCACTACATCCACCGCGATCGTCGTTTCGGTGGCGTGAAGCGATAAGGAACAGCCCGGTGGGCTGTTCCAGCTTCACGCCCGAGCGGCTATGCCGCGAGGGTAATGTTGAGCCGGCCGTAGGCCGTCAATAATTGCAGGACGTGAAGAAATAAGAAAAAGACCCCCGCGGGGGTCTTTTTCTATTCTGCTCCTAAAACGCTTTTAATCGCCTGCCAGTTGCGCGATTCGCCACGTGAAATCAGTTATGAAACGATCATGATCCACGGTGAGCGCCACGTGCACGCGTGGCGCCGACGGGTCAATCAGTCCGGCCGGATCGCCGATGGTGCGGCCGCGCGTGCCATGAAAATCGCCTGTCTCCGTTTCGACCTTCATCGGCAGATCGAAACATTCCACCAAACTCGGATCCGCCGCTACGGCTGCGGCGAGCGGATCGTGCAATGGCATGCCCGTTGAGAAAAGGCGTGCGTCCGCCTGAATATTTGCGGCAATCGAAAAGTCGACGATATCGGCAAGAAACGTCCGCGCATCGGTACGCGGATCATGCGATTGCGATGCTGCCTGGCGCCACCGCATAGTCGCGTCGGAACCCAGCAGGCACTGGTGCGTCACGTCCAAGCCGACCATGGTCACGTCCGCGCCGGAATGGAATACACGGTCGGCAGCCTCCGGATCCTGGATGATATTCGTTTCGGCGGTCGTGTCCCAGCAATTGCCTTCCTGCGTGAGCGTTCCGCCCATCATCACCAATCGCAGTTTGCTTGCGATTTCCGGCGCCGCAGTAAGTGCCGCATCGACGTCAGTCAGTGGGCCGGTCGCCACTACCGTGACGTCGCTGCCGTATTTACGGACCATATCGACGATGAATCGCACACCTTCCGGTAACGCAGGGGAGTGGGCAGCGCCATCGCAGGTCGTGAACGAAAGTGAGAACGAATCGGCGGCAGGATTCGCGTGCGGGTCGTGTACGTCGTATCCGCCGACGGAAATCAGCCGCGCCTCACTCGAGTGTCCGATTCTCCTGAATCGGACACATAAGTAGTGCTGAGGGTACCGGGAATGTCCGATTCACCCGAATCGGACGCATAGACGGTGTTCGTGGTGCTCTGAATGTCCGATTCTGCAGAATCGGACACATAGGGTGCCGAATCGGACTTCCAGATGTCCGTTTCACCAGAATCGGACACGCAAGCAACGGCAGGAGAGCCAACAGCCGGACCGAATCCGCCCAGCCCATCCGTACCATGGAACTGCGCGCAACCTGCGTCGGGAATGAACGAGGCCGCCCAGGAGGGACGTGTCGAACCACGTAATACCGGAACGTTCCGGAACCCCAACCGTTCCAGTACGTAAGCCGTGTTGTATACGGCAGTGTCGGCTGCAACGTTGCCGTAGGTGCCGATGACGCCCAGTATCTCGATGTTGTTGAACGAGGCGAGATATGCCAGTGCAAGCGCGTCGTCAATGCCGGTATCGACATCGAGAATTAGCTTGCGATTGCCGTTCGTGGTTTTCATAGGCACAGCCATAGTCACAACCTCCAACTGCGATTTTCCAGCACAAAAATGTACGGTACCATATGTGCCAACAGCGTCAGCACCTCAATAACCAATAGTGCAAACATGCGCTTCGACCCGTGATTTCGGGCGCGTTTCACATGTTTGGCACTATGAAAGCTGAAGATGGAGCAGGCGACTGCTTACTTCAAGAACTCGTCGGTCGAGATGTCCTTGGCCACAGGCGCGGTGTGAATCACCTTATCGTGCGAGTCGGTGTAGGCGTTCTCTTCGGCGAGGAAGTCAAAGTACTTCTGCGCGCCGGCTGTGTCGTTGGTGCCGAACGTGAACGAGCCGTCCTTGATCTTGGCCGGATCGCCCCAATACTGGTCGTCCACGATAGTCTTCATACTCTTCTTGACGAAGTCGAGCTTCAGATTCGCGTCCGGAGCCTCCTTGACGAGAATCGCAGCGGCGTCATCAGGGTGCGAGTAGGCGTATTCGTAGCCCTTCTTGGTGGCCTGTACGAACTTCTTCACAAGTCCTGGGTTGGAGGAGATGGTCTTGTCGCTGGTGATCACGCCGATGGTGTCCGCATTGCCAGGCACGCCGTAATCCGGCTCGGTGAAGCAGTTGAGCTTTGGACCGTACATGTCGGCCTGTACGCCTTCCCATGTGGCGTAAAATCCGCCGAAATCGGCCTTCTTGCTGGACAGCGTCTGGAACGTGGACGTGCCGACGGTCACCTTGTCGAACGTGCCCTTGCCGCCGTCGGTCTGGATCATGCGGCGGATCACTGCGTCGGATTCGTTGGAGCCGAACGTGGCGAAGGTCTTGCCGTCGAAATCCTTCGGGGACTTGATGTCCTTGTTCGACGCGAGCGAACACCAGATGGCGCTCGGCTTCTGCTGCACCTGCATGACCTGTTTGATTTTCGCGCCCTTAAGCGTGTAAATGCCCACGTTGGTGAGGTTGGACAGCGCGAAATCCGCCATGCCGTTGTTCACGGCCTGCTCCGCGCCGGCCTGCGCCACCGCCACGATGTCCACGTCAAGACCGGCCTGCTTGAAATAGCCTTTGTTCTTCGCCACATACACGCCGATATGGTTGGTGTCGGGCGCCCACGAAAGCATGAACGTCACCTTGGTGAGGTCGTTGCCGTCCGTCGCGGTTTTCGTGGAGTCGTTGCTTTGCCCGCATGCGGCCACGCCGACGAGCATGGCGATCGAGCCGAGGATTGCGATTGCTTTGCTGAAGATGGTCTTCTTCATACCTTGCGATTTCCCTTGAATCTTGCTTCTCTACCGTTTTCTAGGGATGACGCTGCGGGCGGGGTTCGGGCAGAAAACGATACGAAGGGCTAAGGCCCCCGCTCGTCCAATGCCCCCGACGTTCCTTATGGTGCCTGCCGCCACACGGTTGACCGTTTGACGCCGAAGCTGTGGAACATTGCCGGTTTGCCACACATTGGCTAAACAGCGAGTCCCATTATACGGGTGTGCATGACGATGATGAGGCCGCAATGGTGATTGTTGCGTTTTCACTGGTCCGCGTCCGGATCGGCGTCCGCGTCGGCTGGGCCGAGCAGCAGGCGTTCGCTGAGATTCACGAGGCACATGAGTATGCCGGTGATGACGATGATGACCAGCGTGGCCGAGAAGATCAGCGGCGTGCGGAACGAATTGTAGGCTGCCTGCAGCCAGATGCCGAGACCCTTGCGCGCACCCAGATACTCGGCAGTGGTGGCGGTGGCGAAGATGTATGCGGCGGATACGCGGATGCCGCCGTAAATCTGCCGTGCGGCGACGCGAAGCTTCACATGCCACAGCGTCCATGCGCGGGTCGCGCCGCATGTCAACGCCACATCGGAATAGAACTGCGGCACCGCCTCAAGCCCGCGAACCGTCTGCACGGCGATCGGAAACAAGCCGAACACGGCCACGATCACGATTTTGCCGGAAATCTCGAAACCGAACCAGATCAGAAACAGTGGCGCGATTGAAATCAACGGCATCGTCTGCGCGGCCGACAGCAGCGGGAACAACGCGGCATCGGCAATACGGGAGCAGTACAGCAGAATGCCGATCAGAATGCCGCATGTCACGGCGAACAGGAAGCCGACGGTGCCTTCCAACAGCGTGACTTCGGTCGCGGGCCACAGGGTCGGCCATGTTTCGACGGTCGCCTGCGCGATTTCGCTGGGGGCGGCGATCATCGTGGATGGCACGTGCCCCAATCGCACCCATGCCTCCCATACGACAAGCAGTGTGATGACGGCGATCAGCGTTGGAATACGACGCTTCGCCATACCGAGTAGTTTGTGTTGAACGTGCGCTTCCGCCATCGTTCACCTTGCTTTCTGCGTCAAAGTGGACGCGCACGTGACCGACTGCGGGAAATCAGTAAGGTGAGGAGCCTGCCCGCCAATCGGCCAGAAAAGATTGTTACCGGCTCGCCAGTATAGACGGTGGGGCGGAACGTAGGCAAACCCGCACAGCAAGTACGGCAGTAACGAGAGATAACGTGCGTTGGATACCATTCCAGATATCACTTTAGATATAGAGAGACAGATATAGAAAGGCCTCCGCACCCTTCCGATGCGGAGGCCTTCCCATATACCCCTTGCTACTGTCTTATGGTTGTTTGCCTGTCAACCATGACAGACGTCTATCATTCCAGTCCGATGGACTTCATGTGGTGAAGCACCAGGGACTTGACCTTGAGCGTGCCGGATTCGGCCACGAGCTTGATGGCGCGCGGACCTTCGGACGCGTAGCTGTACGAGCTGAGCACCTGACGGCCGTCGTTGACGTACACCTCCACGCAGCCACGGTCCACGTACACGCGCAGCTTGAGTTCGCCGGCGGCAAGTTCGGCTTCGGACAGCGGTGCCGTACGGTAGCCGCGATCGCCCTGAGCGTTGGCCTGCCGGTCGACCACCACGCGGCCGATCTGATCGTCATACGCAACGGACGTGTAGGCGCCATCCTCGGTGGCGTGGACACGCAGGCCGGCACGCTCGGCGGTGGAGTTGGCCAGGTCGATGGTCATTTCGATTTCCACGGCTTCGGCATCGTCCACAATGGTCTTCTCGCCGCTGACGTCCAGATCGATCGCACCGAAATCGACGGTATCCTCGCGCAGGCCTTCCATTTCGGCCACCGGCGCGGTGTGCAGGTCGCCGTCGGCGCCCAGCGTGATCTCACGCGGCAGGGTGAGGTTGCCGCACCAGCCGTCGTCCTGCATCGGAATCGGCTCGACGAACGGGCTCATCCAACCGTAGACGATCTGACGCTTGCCGTCGTTGAACGACTGCGGCGCGTAGTAATTGTGGCCGCAATCCCACAGACGGAACTCGGTTTCCGGCTTGAACTGCTCACCCGGAGTCCAAGTGCCGATCATGTAGCCGGCGTTGTTGACGTTGCGGTTCATGAAGCCGGACGGCTGACGCCCATGGCGGAGAAGCCGATAACCCACTTCTCGTTGCCTTCGACGTCCTTGATCGGGAAGAAGTCCGGGCACTCAAGCATAAACACGTCCGGATCCGGATGCTCGAACAGCACCTGCTCATAGGTCCACTTGACCATGTCATCGGAGGAGAACAGCCACATCTGGCCGCGCTTCTCGGCAGAGGAGACACCGAAGGTCATGTACCACTTGTCGCCGGTCTTCCAGACCTTCGGGTCGCGGTAGTGGTGGTTCACCTTGTCGGTCGGGCAATCAATGACCATACCGCGCTTAGTGGCGCTGGTCAGCTCATCGTTGTCTGGTTCGGCGAGCATCTGCACCTGCCAGTCGCCGCCGGTGTTGTCCTTGCCGTTGGCCCAACGGTGGCCGGTGTAGTAGAACCTGAGCTTGCCATCGTCGCCGATCACTGCGGAGCCAGAGAAGACGCCGTCCTTTTCCTCTTCCAGAGACGGGGCGAACATAATCGGCTCACGCTTCCAATTGACCATGTCGGTGGAGGAGACGTGACCCCAATGCATCGGACCCCACTGGGTGCCATACGGGTGCAGCTGGTAGAAGACGTGCCAACGGCCCTTGTAGAAGCACAGGCCGTTCGGATCGTTGATCCAACCGCCATTGGATGCGATGTGGAACTTCGGATACCAGCGGTTGTTACGCTTGGCTGCGAAGGCCGCGACGCCGGCCTCTGCCTTGGTGAGTTCCTCGCCGTGGTTCTTGATTTCGTGAAGGACAGGTGCGTCCGGAGTAAAGCCAGTCATCGTTGAATGCCTTTCTGAATCTGGGTTATGAATTGTTGGGTAAAAAGCTTTTTGAAGATGGTGCCCAAAGCGGAAAAAGGGAAACGCTTCGGACACCACGATTGTTGTTATGACGCGTACGGTACCGATGATGATCGCGGGAGAAGGGATGTAGGTTGCGACCACCATCGACGCCGTACGCCGACTTAGTACGGGCTGAGACTCAGGCCTTCACTTCCGCACCAGCGGCCTTCATGGCCTTGAGCTGCTTGTCAGTGTAGAACGGATCGCCGCCGACTTCCTGATCATCCTTCTTGATGACGAAGAAGCCGTAGACCAGAGCCGCAAACACGATGGCAGAGATGGTGAAGAAGGTCGGACGGTCGCCCATGGCATCATGCAGAGCACCCATCGGGTGGAGAAAATCACCTGGCCGACCTGGGAAGCGATCTGGAAACCAACCATGTACAGGGTGGCAGACAGCTTCGTGTCGAAGTGCAGGGTGAAGTAACGGAACGCCGGCAGGCAGAACAGCGGTACCTCGATGGAGTGGAACAGCTTGACGATGGAGACGGAGACCGGGTCATGGAACACGCCGCACAGACCGATACGGGCGAACATCACGGTGGCGCCGAGCAGCAGGGAGTTACGCACGCCGATCTTCTTCATGATGATCGGGACGACGCCCATCATAGCGGACTCAAGGAACACCTGGAAGGAGTTCAGGGTGCCGTAGGTGGCGTTGCCGATTTCGGTGGTCGGGAAAAGGGAGGCGTAGTAGTTCGGGAACATCTGCTGATCGAACACGGTGTAGAAGGTGTTGGTGAACAGCATGAAGACGATGAGCACCCACAGGGTCGGCATCTTCAGGACGGAGACCATTTCCTTGAAGGACGGGTTGGTCGGAGCCGCGTTCGGATCAGCTTCCTTCTTGAGCTCTTCCTTCTGCTCGGCCGGAACCCAGAAAGCGTAGACGCACAGCATGCCGAGGCCGCAGATGGAGCCGACCCAGAAGTTCAGCAGCGGGTTGATGTTGAACAGGAAGCCTGCGCACAGTGCCACGACAGCGTAGCCGAAGGAGCCCCAAGCGCGGGACTGACCGTATTCGAAGCCGAACTTGCGGGAGTAACGTTCGGTGATGGCTTCGAACAGGGAGCAGCCGGCCATGAAGCCTGCGGACAGCACGATGGAGCCGAGAAGCACGCCGATGAATCGGGTGGTGCCGCCGGCGGTCAGCATCGGCTGGTACACGAACTGCACGAACGGGCCAACGCATGCAGCGACCGCAGAGATGAAGATCACGAGCTTACGCTTAATGCCCAGCTGGTCCTGAATGGTGCCGTAAACGAACATGATGACCAGGGTGGCCAAGGAGTTGATGGAGTAGATCTGGCCCTGTTCCGCGGAGCTCATGCCCAGACCGTGGGTCGGGTCAGTGAGCCAGCGGGAGAAGAAGGACCACCAGATGCCCCAGGAACAGAAGAACATGAAAATGCCGAAGGAGCTCTGCAGATAGGAAGGATTCTTCCATACAGAACGTGTTTTACTTGCCACTTTGATTCTCTTTTTCTCTTCGCGGTGCCGCTGCCGCGCGGCATCGATTGCTTCCGATGTTGTTTTGGCTTGCGCCTGCTCGGATTTCAGCTGCCGTGCCGAAAAGCGAACATGGCTTCAAGATAGCATGTTGCAACTGCTACGTCAAACGTGACGTCAATCGTTTGACGTCAAACGTCTGTAAGGCTTTGCGGATAGTTGAAATTAAGCCTGAATCAACTGCTGGCGGACTGTTGGCACGATTGCTTTATTCGGCGTGTCGTGAACAAACGCACAATTTTCATGCATAGAAAATGGCTGTGCGAACAATCGTAAGCATTTGAATCGTTGTAAAAACAGAAAAATCAGGATATGACGGAATCTTTTTCCAACAATGCGCAGTGGATCTTCGCCGGAATCGGCGCATCAAGCGGCGGCAGGGAAGCTCTGGCGGATGGACATGAACTGGTATCCACATCCTTGCCTTCAATCATGGAAATCAGCTTGCAGGCTGACCAATAGCCCATTTCGTAATGTGGCAGTTCGACGGTGGTCAGCTGCGGTTCAAGTGTCTCTGCGAACACGCGGTGGTTGTCCACGCCGACCACGGAGATATCCTTGCCTACCGTAAGCCCTCTTCTTGCCGCGCATTCGTACACATACCAGGCGCGCGCATCATTGAAGCAGAAGAAGCCGTCCGGATGCTCGTCGTCGAACAACTTGTTCACGGCGCGTAAAGCTGGACCGTTGTGCACTACGTTGCATACCAGCGATGGGTTGAACGCACGTTCGGCCTCCTGCAACGCGGTGCGGTAGCCGGCAAGACGACCGTCCTGCGCGATCATGTTTTCCGCGCAACCCACGTATGCGATGCGTTTGCATCCGGCCTGGATCAGCCGATTCGTGGCGTCGTAGCCGATCATGAACTCGTCCGGCTCGATGCTGGGCACTTTGTTCTCGTGGTCGGTGGCGTCCACCATCACCACGGGGTATTCGTTCAACGATTCGGGAACATGTGCGATGCGGTTCGACATCTTCGAATAGAAGAATCCGTCCACGCCGTACCGTTTCAATGTGGCGATTTCGTTCTCCTCGCTCGCCTTGCCGTCGGTGCTGACTGTGAACAGCATGTAGCCGTAGGCACTGGCTGCATCCTGTGCGCCAGAATGATGCCGCCTGCGTATGGTGTGGTGGCAACTTCCTCGCTGATGAAGCCGAGGATTCGGGTTTTGTTGGTACGCAGGCTTCGCGCCAACGGATTGATTTTGTACCCGAGCTCGGTCGCTTTGTTGCGTACGAGTTTGGCGAGCGCGGGATTTACCCTGCCTTCGTCGCGTCCGTTGAGCACCAGGGATACAGTGGAGATGGATACCCCCGTTTGTTTGGCGATTTCCTTCATTGTCGTCATAATCGCAACACTATACCCAAATAAACGCGAAAAGCGCGCTTTTGCCAAGAAAAAGCGCGCTTTTTTACATGGAATGGTTTCGTTTCACCACTGTAAAGGGGGTTATTTCGACAGAATCTCGTTTACCAGTTTCTGCTTGGCGTGGATCTGTCCTTCGAAACCGGGGCGGATGTCGAGACGGATCACCACGTCGGTGCGGTATCCCTGGCCGGCGAGCTTCATGGTAGCGTCGCGGATCACCTTGAGCACATCGTCGATGTCTCCTTCGATGTTGGTGAACATGGCGTTCGTCTCGTTTGGCAGGCCGGATTCACGGATTACGTCCACGGCCTGCGCACGTACGTGGACTTCTCCGGCTGGCGCCGGCGGGGGAGATGGCTACTGCGGCAAGCGTGTTGATATATGGTTTGCCGGTTTCCGGATTGACGGGCACTTCCTGCTTTTCTGCGTTGCGATCGAGCGTCATGATTACCTTTCTCAGCGTTGTCTCGTGTGTTTTCGTGCGATTACTTGTTGTACTGTTCCAGTACGGTTGCCGTGGTTCGCGTGGTTTGCGTGGCTTGGCTCAACGCCACTTCCACGCGTGGTCCATCGGACCGGAACCATGTCCAAGATCGAGCTGCGCTTCCAAAGCGCCGGTCAGGTACAGCTTGGCATGGTCGACGGCCGTCGGCAGCGCCTCGCCAAGAGCCAAATGGCTGGCGATGGCGGAAGACAGCGTGCAGCCGGTGCCGTGCGTGTTCGGGTTGTTGATGCGACGGGAACGGAACCAGGTGATCTTGCCATCCGGCTCGACAAGCACGTCACTCGCGTCATGCGTGCCGTGGCCGCCCTTGACGAGCACCGCGCAGCCGAAATGGCCGGCGAGCAGATGACCTGCGGTCACCATGTCGTTCTCGGTGGAGATGGATTCGCCGTTCTCATAGTCGATTGTGCCCGCACCCTGCTCTACGGCCAAGTCGCACAGTACCTGGGTCTCCGGCATGTTCGGCGTGATCACAGTGGCCAGCGGGAACAGTTTGGACGTCAGCGCCGCGATGGCATCATCCTCGATGAGCTTCGCGCCGGACGTGGCCACCATCACCGGGTCGAGCACCACGTTCTTCGCGTTGTGCGCGGTCAAACGGTCGGCGATCACGGTGATGAGCTCGGCGCTGGACACCATGCCGATCTTCACCGCCACCGGCGGAATGTCTTCGAACACCGCGTCGATCTGCGCCGCAAGCATTTCCGGGGGAGTGTTGGTGACCATCGTCACGCCGGTGGTGTTCTGCGCGGTCAGCGCCGCGATCGCGGTCATGCCGAACACGCCGTTGGCGAGCATGGTCTTCAAATCCGCCTGAATGCCGGCACCGCCGGACGAATCCGATCCTGCGATGCTCAATACCGGTGGCAATGTGCTAGTCATGGTAACTCTCCTTATTAGGCTCACTGATTCATTGATTATCTTCACTGAGCTCACTGATACAGTGTAGAACCACCCTTGCGGAACTTCTCGCTCATCTCAGCGGGCTTGTCGATTTCCTGTACGACGGACTACTTCACACGCGGCGCATAGCCGTGCTTCGCGTCGCCGCGCACCGCCTTCCAGCGCGTCACCATTTCGCGGGTGGCCGCTTCCGGATCGTCGGCACCGGCGATCGCGGACACCACGAACCAGCCGGCCGCCTTCGAACGGGCCAGCATCTCCATATCGTCGGCATGTACGCCGCCGCCGACCACTACCGGGAACTCGCTCGCCGCGCAAATCGCGTTGATCTGTTCCTCGTCAAGCGTGTGCCCGGAACCGTCGTTGCCGCCCACGGAAGCCTCCGGCTTGGTGGTAGACACATGTAGCGGGCCGGCGCCGATGTAGTCGATGCAGCCGCTCGGCAGCTCGTTGATAAGCTTCACCAGACTTTCGGTCTCGGCGGACAGGCCCACGATGGCATCCTCGCCGAGCAGCGCGCGAGCCTCCTGCGGTTCCATATCGGTCTGGCCGATATGCACGCCATCCACCTTGATGCCCTTGTCGCGCGCCTGCCACACCACATCCACGCGGTCGTCGATCACAAACGCCACGGAATCGGACTTGCCGCTGTTCTTGATGACCTGCGCGATATCGCGGGCCATTTCGGTGATATCCTTCGCATCCGCGTTCTTGGCGCGCAATTGGATGAACGTCGCGCCCCCACGCAACGCGTCATCCACCACATCCGTCACCGGCCGGCCCTTGCAATCCTGCGGACCGACCACGAAATACGCGCTCATATCAAAGCAGTCGCGCATCGAGGCGAATGGATAATTATTCATTGGTTTCCCCTTTGTTGTTCTTTGGGTAAGTGCTCCAGAAGAAGTCTTGTTATTTTCCGTTTATTTTCCGTCGCACCGCACTGAACGTATATATTCCGTATATACGATTGCGATGGTGCGAAACCATCCACGGAACGTTGCGGTCAGTTGGTTTCGATGATGTCGGACGCGGCCACCTGGTCGGCGGTGACGTTCCACAGCGCGTCGAGCAGCGCCACCTGGAACGAACCGGGGCCATCGGATTTGACTTCGGCGATTTCGGACGCACGATCATACAGCAGCGACGCGGCAAGGGCGGCGACCAGCGGCTCGGCCACGGCAAGATACGTTGCGGTCACGCCGCCGAGCGAACAGCCGGCGCCGGTGATCTTCGTCATCATCGCGCTGCCTCCGGGCAGGCGGAACGTGCGCTCGCCGTCGGTCACCAGATCAACCGCGCCGGACACCGCAACCGCGCCCTTGCCGACGGGAGAGTGCTTCGCCAAATGGCGGGCCACACGTTTGGCCGCGTCGATGGCCGCGTCGACCTCGTCAACGGCCTCCACTCCAGCCGGACGCGTGGTCGGATCAGTGCTGTCGGCGTCGGCCAGCCCCCACATCGCATCAAGCGCGATGACCTCGCTCGCATTGCCGCGCACAATGGTCGGAGGCGCGTCACGGAACGATTCAAGAATGAACGTGCGTGTTTCGCCAATGCCCGCAGCAACCGGGTCTAGCACCCACGTCTTGCCGTTTTCGTGCAGTTTGCGCGCGATTTCCGGCAGCGCGTCCTTGAAGAACGGCAGCAACGTGCCCACGTTGATGTAGTTCGATCCGGCGATTTCGGCGGTGGCGATCACATCATCCGGCAGATAGCTCATGGCCGCGGTGCCGCCCGCCGCAAGCTGTGCGTTGGCAACGAGATTGATGGTCACGAAATTGGTGAACGACTGCGCCAGTGGTGTCTGCTCATGCACGTCCGTGACGGCTTGTTTGATGGCGGCACGCAATGTGCCGAGTGCGTCATTGGCGGATGAGTCATCGCTCATGATCTGCTCCCTACGTTGGTCCTAACCAACAGGTTCAAAGGGTCAGGCGTTCATGCCTATCTCAGCTTGATGGACTTGGCCATCAAGCACCCCCGCATGTTTACAACAGTGCTTAATCTATCTGCGTCCCTTGACAGGCGCGATTCCGTAGGTGATTTTGGGCTTCCGTAGGTGGTTGCTGCCGGATAAGCATCGGCGAGATGCCTGGAATTAGGCGTTGCTCGTGTCCGGATTCGAAGCTGACCGCCTACGGAACGCAAAAATCACCTACGGAACGCAGTCAGTCGCTTTGCGTCGTGTCGATGACGTTGCTGCAGTATGCCGTCCTGCCGGCAGTCACGTCGGCGTAGAAGCGCTGTTTTTCATCGATGTAGGCGATGGCTTTACGCAGTTCCTCCATTGCGTCTCCAGATGCTCGCGTTTTTCGGCAAGGATTTCCTGACGTTCCGGTATCGATGACTCACCTTCAAGACAGAGCTGCGTGTAGTGCCGCATCTCCTTGATGCCCAGACCGCAGCGTTTGAGGCATGTCAGGTCGTTGATCCATGCGATGCATCGCGCGTCGAAGACGCGTCGGTTGTTCTGGTCTCGTTTGAGACCGGGCACGAGTCCTGAATTGCAATAGAACTTCAATGCTTCGTAATTCATGCCGGTTAGTTTGCAGGCCTGCTTCATCGTATAGGTTTTCATGTTCTTATGGAGTGGCACTGCGTGATTGCTATACGTGGCTCCTTTCGGACGCTGCGCGGCAGGACGTTCGGCGGGTGCCGCCGGATGGGGTCGGGCTTGAGGCGCATTGTTCTTTTTTGTTTGTACCTATCATGTCACATTTCCGGTTATTAATACCGGTAGATAGTACCGGCGTGCCGTAATTTGACCGGTAGCAGCTACCGGATTTTATCTTGGGGGTCAGAACGGCATACATGCCGGCACTGAATACCGACGAATTTATGGAAGGAAAAACAGTGGAATACATGAAACTTGCCAACGGTGTTGAGATTCCGAAGATCGGATACGGCGTCTTCCAGATCAGCAAGGACGATGCTCCTCGCTGCGTGCGCGAGGCCATCGAGACCGGGTACCGCCATATCGACACCGCACAGTCGTACTTCAACGAGGCCGAAGTCGGCCAAGGAATCAAGGATTCCGGTATCGATCGTAAGGATCTGTTCCTCACTACCAAGATCTGGATCAGCAATTACGGCTATGAGAACACGCTGAGGTCCGTCGATGTGTCCTTGAAGAAGCTTGGCACCGACTATCTCGATCTGGTGTTACTGCACCAGCCGTTTTCCGATACCTACGGCGCGTGGCGTGCACTCGAAAAGCTCTACAAGGACGGCGTGATCCGCGCCATCGGCGTGAGTAACTTCTATCCGGATCGTCTGGCCGATATGGTCGCCTTCAATGAGATCGCCCCGATGGTCGATCAGGTCGAGACTAATCCGCTCAACCAGCAGATCGAAGCTCGCAAGAACATGGTCAAGCGGGGCGTGGCTCAGGAAGCATGGGCTCCGTTCGGGGAGGGCATGCAGAACATGTTCTCCAATCCCACCCTGGCCAAGATTGGCGAGGTACATGGCAAGTCCGTCGCGCAGGTGATCCTGCGTTGGCTCACTCAGCGCGACATCGTCGCTCTGCCCAAGTCCACGCACAAGGAGCGCATGGAAGAAAACCTGAACATCTTCGATTTCCGGCTCTCCGACAGCGAGATGACAACCATCGCGGGCCTTGACACCAAGACCAGCATGTTTTTTCGCCACGACACCCCTGAGGCGGTCGACCGCTTCGTCGGTTATGTCAAGGAACGTGCTGGCCGCGAGTGATTCCGGCCCATGACATGGTCGGTGCCGGCAGCACTGTGTATCTGGGCTTCCCGATTTGGTGGATGGCACCTGTTTGGCTGGTGAACGATTCCGTCAAATCCAACGATTTCGCAGGTAAGACGATCATTCCGTTCTGCACTTCCGCCAGCTCCGATATCGGCAACAGTGCATCCACGCTCCAGAAAATGGCAGGCAGTGGTACATGGCTTACCGGGCATCGTTTCTCGGAATCTGTTTCCGAGAAGGACGTGACCGATTGGCTGATTTAGTCCAAAAACGGCATCGCCGAATACGAAGACATGGGGCGACCATTGTACGTTCGGCTGCAGCATTTCGTGTGCTGAATAGCAGGTCGCCTCTTCCACGCTCTTTTGAGTATTCCATCCGAATGTTTATGCCGGCGTGGAAGTAGTAAGTGGTATGTGTGCTGTCCTGCTCTGCAGGAAGACATGGCTGGCATTTTCATTATGATGAAAACGTTATTAAAATATCGAATTATTTCCGATAATCATTCCACGAGATGGGCTTCCCCGTATTATTTCCTGAGACGTTTGTGATGCCCCTATGTATTTGCATGCGGGGATAGAATTGTTGACGGAAGAGAACCGTGAAAGGAATGTGCGTTGGCGAGAAATGACGGGAGTCGAAGGAGGCGGGGCGGTCTTTGCGATAGGTTGTTCGGCGATCTCAGTGCAAAAAAGTTGCGTAAGGTGTTGTTTGGCGCTGTTGCGGCAATTGTCACTGTTGCAGTTGTCCTGTTTGTGTGGAACGGTGTCGTTAAACCTGTTTTTGACAATGCAAGGACCGAATCTACCATCAGTGTGGAAAGCCAGTTGCAGGCGGCTGTGAATATCGACGATCTATCGACCGCGAAATTCCATTATGGCGGTGTTGCTGTAAAGAAAGACAATGCTGGTAAGGACAAGTGGCATGTTGCATATGAGGCGACGGTGACTGCTGGCGTCAAGATGAGCGATATCACGTTCGAAGTGGACGATACCGCGAAGACCGTCACTCCGATTCTGCCGAAGCCGACTATTGGGGACGTCGTGGTTGATAGCGGCAGGCTCGACTTTTTCGAGAACAATCCGTCCGTTGAAATTGATGAGGTGATCAAGCTTTGCAAGCAGGATGCGCAACAGGAAACCAAGACAAACGGAGACATTATTTCTATTGCTGCCAGCAATCTTGAACAAACTGTGGATGCGTTGACCAAGGATCTCGTGGAAGCAAAAGGATACAAATTGCAGAAGGCCGAGACCGTAAAGCTCACTAAGGAGACCGCGCATGCTGACGAATAATCGTTCCATGAAACGTGCGATTGCCGCATTATGTGTTGCTACGCTTGCATGTTCTGCTGTAGGGTGCGGCGAGGAAAAGAAAGAAGCTATCCCAACTTTCTCGAATGCCACGTATATCGCACAGATGGCCACATTAAAATGTTATTACCACAACACGGCCAAGCTCAGTCATGAGGGATCGTGGTTCTTCAATAATGGCTACAAACGTATGTGGATGGAATACAGTGGCATCGTGAAGTACGGTATTGATGCCGATAAAGTAACAATTAGTCCAGATGCCAACGGTCATAGAGTAATCATTACCGTGCCTCCAGCTCACGTGTTGGATGATCCGGACGTAAATGAGAAGTCGTTCAGCAAACCGCTGGTGAGCACTGGTTTCGCCACTTCGATTACCGCCGAAGAGAAAACGGAAATGTTTGATAAGGCCCAGCAAAGCATGCTGAAGCAGGCGAAAACCGATTCGGCGTTGCTTGCCCAAGCCGAAGCTCGCGCGCGGACTATTCTAGAGCAGTATGTGCGCAATGTGCTTGGCGACGACGCGAAGAACTGGACTATCGAATTCAAGGATGTGCAATAGTCGCCAAGCGAGAACTGGCTTACCTCACCCGCAATTGCCATCGTGGATGGCGGTGGCCAGCTGATCGCTGGATGCATCCATCGCGTATTCGGCGACACCCTGCTGCTGATTCGTGATGCGGTCGCGGTCGGCCCCGAAAAACAGCACCGAATAGGAATTCGTCACCGCCTCCGTACGGTCGGCTGCGATTGTCGGTTGCGTGGTGCCGCAGGAGATCATGATCGAACGGTGCGAAAGTTCGTGCTTGACCATGTCCACCAGCCAGGGGCTTCGCGCGGTCTGCGTCCAATCCGGGTGTGTGGTGAGGATATGCACGACATTCCTCTGCGAGCGGTCGGGCATCTGGCAGTAATACGCAGCCACGAATCCACTCGGATTCTCACCTGACTGGCCGCCGCAGTTGAATTCCATGGTCTGTTCGATCTGCACGCCCATCGTCGATGCCACGTTCGTGGCGAGCGTGTACCATCCGGCCGGATCGAGATCACCGTTGCGTTCGGGCACGGCGATCGCAGCCGCTGCGGCTTCCGCGTTATGCAGATTGCTGACCGCAGTCGAGACCTGCTGTTTCACGTCCGAGCGTAGTTTGTGCAGCGACCGTAGGTCGGCGAGCATCTCCCTCATCGATGCATACGCGCGCTGTTTGCCGTATCGGTCGATGAGCTCGTTCGCCTGCGTCGGATCGTCCACCTGCAGCAGCCATTGCGCCGCATGCTGGCTGAAATCGTCCGCCATGGCCGCGTCGACCGCGCTGAGCAGCTCCTTGGTCTGTCCGTCGAGATTATGTGCCGCCACGCGCATGCTGTCGATGATGGTGCGCTGCTGGTTGCGGTACAACAGTCCGATGATGCGTTCCTGCAGATTGTCCGACAGCAGATACTTGATCTGCTTGGCGTCGGCAAGCCGGTCGTAATCGTCCATGCACTGCTGCACGGTTTCGATGTGCGCGGCGAATCGGTCCGGATCATCCAGGCCCTGCGCGAACGTGATGCTGTCCTGCGCGGTCTGCCGGATGCCTTGCATGGTTTCGATCTGCGGCTTGACATTGCCGGCCGCTTCACTGGTGGTGGCGTGCAGGAAATTGGCGACGCCGGCGATGACGGCAAGCACGACGAGCACGCCCACGATGCGTAGGACATTCCGCCGGCTGCGTGAATTCGGGTTGTGGTACGGCATATTCTCAGACTACCTTGCTCGTGTGATGCACCGATGCTCCCATCTACCGCCGTTTGGCTCCATCCGGCCATGCGATGCCGGTGTCAGGGGAGTGCAGGACGTTCTTGTAGATGTCGTTGCGTACGTAGATTTCCACGGAACCGCGCGATCGCTGGTCTTTCCATGGCGTGACGGTTTCGGCGATGCGTATTTTCGTGTAGTCGTTCCGGTCATAGCCGAGGGCGCTGAAGAAGAACGGCTGATAGATGGTGTCGTAGAATTCGGGTTCGCCCCATGATCTCCAGGTTTCGATGTCTTGTTTGCCGGCATAGGGTCTATGCACCATTCCCAAGAGATGTAGCTGCGCCCTTTGTAGGCATTGGACATGAGCGTACGCTTGAAGTACGGGTCGGCGGTGACCAGTGTTCCGCTCACCCACGATGTGTAGTCGATGCAGTCCTTGCCATCGGCGCAGTAGCCGCCTTGATTGATTCGTTCCTTGACATCCGGGGACGCATTCGTGGAATTGATGCGAGTCCAGCCAGCCATCCAACGGTATTGCTCCAGATGATTGGTCTTGATGAACGAGGCCACCGTCCGGGATGAGGAATACTCGTATCGTATGTCGCATATGCTGGCGTTGATCGTCCAATACACGCTGATGAGCATGGCACCTAAAGCGAGGGCCTTCAGCGTGATGAGATAGTTGCGCGCTTTCCTCGCTCCAAGCTTGCCGATGAATCGGTCGGCCATGGTGATGCACCAGGCCGGCCAGTCGTCCGTGCTGATACGTCGCTCGTCGCAGTCAATCGCGAGCACCGCGATGAAAAATCCCAGCAGGATGCCCAGATGGTGCATGGAGAAATGCTGCGCGAACACCAAGCACATCACTGTGTATGAACTCAGCAGCAGCATTGCGTTGTGCCGGCGTCGGCTGATGTGGATGAGCGGGGCCACATGAGGCATGACACGGTTCCCGTGTACAGCAGTGTCGACGACAGGCCGATGAATACCAGATTCGTATCCGACACCGTCGAGGTGAATAATGCTTCGGCCGGCAGCAGCAGCCAGGAATTGCAAATTTGCATCCATAGTGGTGCCGGCTGCGTCATGCCGGAGATGTCGAAATTGCCGGAATACACGTCTTTTGCGGGCATCACGTCGATCAGTATGACCACCGCCGCCGCGAGCAGCGCCAGCAGCGCGGCGAACCGTTGCCGGTTACGTATCAGCGAGTGTTCCTGCCGGACGAACCGCACCACCCAATTCGCCGCGAACATGCCTGCGATGACCAGTCCATATGAGCTGGTCAGACACAACAGCATCATGCTGAGCACTTCGCGCCACGGTTTCTCGTCACGGTTTTTCCAGTTGATGGCCACCAGCAGCATGGCCGCGACCATCAGCGCATAGGGACGCGACGTGACGCCGTACTGGTAGCACAGAAAATAGGAGAAAGGGAGGATGCCCTTAAGAACCTCAGGGAGCTTGGTCTTGAACTCCAACAGCCAGATCATAAGCGCGGCGCATGTGAGGTTGATGGTCTTCAATCCCATCTCGTACGGCACGCCAAGCTTGGCGGGTATGGCAAGCATCATCCACCACAGTGGAGGATGCCCCTCATAGTGCGGGCGCTCCAGAATCATCTCCCGCCAGGAGCAGTCGCGCGCGATGAGCCAGGCTTGTGCCTCGTCGAACCATGGTTCGTGGAAGCACATCACTGTGGCCACCACGATGACGTACGCCGCGAGCACGATGCAGTGCAGACGATGCGGCGAGAGCCAATGCCGGATTGCGTCGCATCGTGTTCTGTTGTCTGTGGCTGCTACTGTTGCAGAACTCATGTTTCCTGTTTCCCGTTGCGTTCGAAATACGAGCGATTGCTGCGTGACTTTGCGATTATTGCGTGGCCGCGCATGGACCATGGCGGTTCCGTCATATTCCATGTTGCGGAACGCCATTGGATGCATGGGCACACCATCGCGCCAGCTGTGCCGGCCATCCTTAGAACGACTTGCGCGCGCCGCAGAGCTTCTCGAACTCCTCGCGTACCTGCACCTTCACCAGCGCGTCCTCGAATGTGATCACGCCCTTGTTCACCAGTCGCGCCAGATCCTGATCGAGCGTGTGCATGCCTTCCTTCTCGCCAGACTGCAGCACGGTCCGGATCTGATGCGCCTTGCCACTGCGAATCAGCGCGGCGACGGCAGGATTGTTGATCATCACCTCGGTTGCCGGCGCACGACCATGGCCACTGGCACGCGGAATCAGCGTCTGCACGATTACGGCGCGCAGGTGGAAGCCACCTGCACGCGAATCTGCTGCTGCTGGTTTTCCGGATACACGTCGATCAGACGGTCCACGGTGGAACCTGCGTCCTGCGTGTGCAAGGTAGCGAACACCAAGTGGCCGGTCTCCACTGCGGTCAATGCGGTGGAGATGGTCTCCAGGTCTCGAAGCTCGCCGACTTCGATGATGTCCGGATCCTCACGCAGCGCGCGTTTCAGTGCTTCCGCGAAGCTCTTCGTGTCGGTGCCCACCTCACGCTGGCTCATCACGCAACGCTTATGCTGATGCACGAATTCGATCGGGTCTTCGATGGTGATGATATGGTCGGCACGTTCCGCATTCGCCTTGTCCACGATTGCGGCCAGTGTGGTCGACTTACCGGAACCGGTCGGGCCGCATACAAGCACCAGACCACGTGGCAACAGCGCAAGGTCGGCGATACGCGGGTCAATTCCCAGTTCCTGCGCGGTTTTGATTTCCGTAGGAATGGTACGCAACGCGGCGCATACGCCCATACGGTCGCGGTATACGTTCACGCGGAAGCGCAGCAGATCGCCAATGGCGAAGGAGATATCAAGTTCCAGATCATCTTTGAAACGTTCCATCTCTAATTCGTTGGTCATGACTTCACTGCTTCGTACGTGTGATCCTTCGTCCACACGCTCAATCCCTTGGCGGGGCGCAGCTTGCCATCACGCGCAGCATTGGCGGGTCGTTGATTACCAAGTGCAAATCGGACGCATTGAGCTTAACCAGCTGGCGGATGGCCGACACGAATTCGTCGTCCGCGTCCGGATGTTCGGTGCGCAGCGTCTGTTCGACCTGCTCGGCCTTGATCTTACGTTCTTCCGGAACGGCATCCTCGTCGGCGTCGTTGGTTTCAGGCACTACGAAATCCGCGAATGGCCTGGTCTGCGGCTGGGGCTGACACATCTGCTGTTGCTGTGGCTGCGGCCTTTGGAAAGCTGCGTCCTGCGGAATGTGAGTGATGGTCGGAGGCATCTGCTGCGCTGCGGTTTCGGCGATGTCGGTCTGTCGCTTAGCGAATGGTGTGGCACCCGGTACGAAGGACGGTGGATTGCTATCGATCTGCTGGATCGGACCATGCTCCTCATATGCGGGATTTTGCTGGGTCGCGTCAGTGTCCTCATCAAACTGCAGGCTGCCGGTACCGACTGGTTGACGGTCGCTTGTTGTTGGAAAACATGCGCTTCCTGCGATTGTTGTATGGCTTGCGTAGTCTGTTGTTGAGCAACAGACTGTTCGGATGGTTGAGACTGTGAAACTGGCTGCGGGTCGGGAATTTGCACATCCTGCTGGCTTACAGTCGGCATTGAATTAAGCGAAGCGAAAATGCCCTTAAGGCTTTCATCATCTGCCTGAATCGCATTGTCGGAAGACCAATGACGTCCCTTGCGGGGATCCTCATTGAACGATGGAGTGTTGTTGGGAATGGTCACGCCTTTGAGACCGGAAAGATATCCGCCATTGTTCCACGTTTGCTCGATGGTCATCATTGTCCTTTTAATAGGTGGGTTGCTGTCTGAAAATGTCGGTCGTGCCGGCGCTTCGACGCGCCGACGCAACCGAACGTTTTATAGGTGTTTTATAAGTGCGGAGAGGTGCATAGGTGCATGTAACGTCAGGTGGAACCTACACCGTCACGCGAAGCACTTCCTCCACGGAGGTAATGCCTTGAAGCGCCTTCTGCCAACCGTCCTTACGAAGTGTGGTCATGCCTTGCTCCTTCGCCGCCTTGTCAATATCAATCGACGTGGCGCCACGGGCTATAAGATCCTCCATTGTTGAATCCACGCCCATGACCTGCTGGATGGCCACACGGCCGCTATAGCCGGTGTTGGCGCATTCTCGCATCCTACCGGACGCCATATCGTCGGAAGAGGGGTATCTGGCATGTGTGGAACACCCAACGTCCGAAGCTCCGCTTCGGTGGCAGTATCCTGACGCTTGCACTTCTTGCACAGGCGGCGAGCCAGTCGCTGAGCCATCACCGCAGCAAGCGACGAGCTCAATAGGAACGGCTCCACACCCATTTCCGTCAAACGTGTCACTGCGCTTGGCGCATCATTGGTGTGCAGGGTGGAAAGCACCAAATGGCCGGTCAACGAAGCCTCAATAGCAATGTTGGCGGTCTCCTGATCTCGAATCTCGCCGATGAGCACCACATCAGGGTCTGCACGAAGGATCGAACGCAGAGCCGCGGCGAACGTCATACCGGCCTTGTTGTTCACCTGAACCTGATTGATGCCTCTCATACGGAATTCCACCGGGTCCTCAACCGTAATGATGTTGATTTCCGGCTTCGCCACATCGCCCAACGTGGCATACAACGTGGTCGACTTACCCGAACCGGTAGGACCGGTGACCAACACCAGACCATACGGACGGTTGTACGCCTTGGAGAACACGTCGAAATTCCGCTGGCTGAAATTCAAATCCTCCACCTTGAGATTGCCCGAAGGCGTGCTCAGGATTCGCATAACAATCTTCTCGCCCCATACCGTCGGCAGTGCGGCCACACGAAGATCCACCTTCTGACCATTGTGCTTGACGGTGATACGGCCATCCTGCGGCTTACGGCGCTCGCCGATATCCATATCGGACATGACCTTGATGCGGCTGATCACACCTTGGGTCATGGCTTTCGGCGCTTTCTGGAACACGTGGAGCACGCCGTCGATGCGGTAGCGCACAAGCAGACCGTCTTCCTGCGGTTCGATGTGGATGTCGGAGCAGTGGTCGTCGATGGCCTGGTTGATGAGCAGGCTGACGAAGCGTGCCACAGGGGAGGCGTCCTCGCCGCTGTCGGATTCGAGGTCCACTTCCTTCTTGGCGGTCGCCGCGATTTCGTGCGACAGCTCGGTCAGCTCCGCGTTGGCGCGCAGGTACCGGTTGATGGCGTCCTTCACCTGAGAAGGCATCGCCACCATGGGAATGACCGGCATGCCGGTGCTGGCGGACACGTCGTCGATGGCGGCGAAGTTTTTCGGGTTGGCCATGGCCACGGTGATGCGTCCGTTGACAATGGACAATGGCAGCAGCTGGTTGCGACGGCACAGGTCGTCCGGCACCATGCTGATGACTTCTTTGTCTACTTGGTATTCGTTGAGGTCTACGAACGGTAGGCTCATGCCTTGAGCTAGCGCCATGGCATATTCGCGTTCGGTGTTTTCGTCCATGCCTTCGGTGGATGTGGGCATGGCGGGAAAGTCGCTAGTGGCGTCGCTGGGTGCAGCGGCATGGCGTGGCTGGCTCGGCGTGAAAATCTGGTTGATTTCTCCTGTGACCGGGGAATTCAAATCCATGCGCTGTGAGAAATCGCTCGGCGTGTCGTCGTTTCGATTGCGCTTGAGGAAAGGGAAACGGCTTCCCGAACCGGCGTCGCTCATAATGACCTCCTGGACCATGCGCCGGAACGCACGGTATGACTTATGGCCCTTTGCGAACACAGGTGTTTGCGGGCCTGAGAATGTTCAGTTGTTCATGGTCATGTGAGCTAACGATTGCAGTGTTGTGCACTACTACTCGCATAGTTAGCGGCTTTGTGACTGAAACGCCAATTGTCATGTGGTGTTTGGAAGGGTGTGAAAACGTTGGCAGGGAATCGTGATACAGTACAGATATTCATGCACCGCCTTTTCTGCGGTGATTTTTCCTGTTGCCTCCGATGATGGGGTGATACTGCATGAAGGAGCTGCTCATGGAGCACAGCTGGCGTAGGGCGGTAAATGATGCCGCGACAGGGCTTGCAATACATAACGTCAAACGATTGCCGAAACGTGGCGAGTCGGGTTTCACATTGGCTGAGGTATTGGTGGCGATTGTGGTGCTGAGCATCACAGGTCTTGCCGCCGCACAGTTCGCGATTACTGCGATTCGTACTTCTTATGCCCAGCAGCAGCGTTCAGCAGCCATTGCTTTGGGTAGTGATGGTATCGAACGCATGCGCGCACAGATAGCGGATCATACTTCTGCGCCATCCTCCTATTACACGGATTTGCTGCCTGGCATGGGTGTGATGATGTGAAGAAAGCACATGCGAATCTCACGGCAGTGGGGGCCATCACCTCGCAATTCTCGGATTTGGAGGCTACGGCCACTCCGGATGCCGATACGAGCAAGTACATTCAGCCGGTGCGCACTACCACGGGCAAAGACGCCAAACATACTACATATACGGTGAACACCGTGATTGAGAAGTGCTATCGGGAAAGCGGCACCATGGATTGTAGAACCGCTTCGGAACTGGGTATTGACGGGCATGCATCCATTAGCGGTCTTGACGGTACTCCTGACGCCTCGCTGCGATTCAGCATCCTGAGTCAGGACAACATTCCTACTAAGGGATTCACCTTTATGGCGAAAACGTATATGCCGATGGTACGCGTGGTGGTAGGCGTCACCTGGTCGGACAATATTGACGCAGACAAAACGGCCGTGTATACCACCAATGAACTGTTGAATGTGATCGGGGCCTGAAGGAGCGGGACGGCTTATGGAAGAGAAGAACTCTGGATTCAGTCTGAATCGCCGATTATTACGTGCGCTCCGTAGGCGTGCTCGTGGGGAAGGCGGCGTTACCTTGGTGGAGATGATGGTTTCATTGTTTATTTTTGCCATTGTTTCCACCATGTTCACGGTGTCGATCGTGCAATATTTGCATTCCGCCACAGCCGATGCTATCCGCACCAGATCGGCTACGGAAATAGCTACATCGGTGCAGGCTCTGGACCGATATGTTCGCAATGCCGAAGGTGTGGAAGAGGCTGCCAGCGGTGACAGGTTGACTTTGGTGACCACTGATGCCGATGGGATTCGGCAATGCGCTGTGATTGAGTACACAGAGGCCACGTGGTCCGGCGGGCGAGTTGATGATTATGGTTCCGTCGTGGTAAAAACCAGACCATACGCAACCGGTGCGGGGGGAGCGTGGAGCGAGCATGCGGTGTTGACGGCGGTGATGAACAACAGTACCGCTTCAACGTCCGATGATTCGCTGTTCAAAAACAAACTGTTCAGCATGGATGGCGGTACGCGCGTGGTGCGGTATTCGCCGGTGACGGGTTCGTATGTGGGTGGCAAGCCGGTCACCTCGAACACATTGACATCGTTTACAGCTCGCAATGTGGGTTCGAGTGCTTCGGTCGACTTCAGTCAATGTCGTTGAATGACGGTGTCTGTAAGGGCTCTCCCTTGTGGGGGAGCCCTTTTTCTATACTTTCAAATACCCCCGACATGCCCGGGTGGAAATGGTTTTTTGATGAATTTTCGTCAAAGCATGCTGAAAATATTTTCTGAAACACTATTGAAAATATAACTATTCCAGGGCAAACGTTTCAGACGAAGAGATACACCGGTAGACCGACGGACTCAACGCATGTTACGGAATCGGACGGTGGTGATTGTGTGAAGAGGGGTTATGCAATCGTATTGAAAAAGTTTGATTCGGGGTTGTGATGAAAACGGTGGATGAAACATCATTGGTGCGATTGATGCACTGCATCTGGTACTGCAAACGATGTCAATACGACTACGCTGAGAGTTGTTGGTTATGTGAGCCAGCCACCCCCACAAGGGGAAATAACGCAAAGAAGAATCGCTGTGGACCATCCGAAGTTGGACGGTCCCACGGTATGTCCTTCCAATTGGAAAGAAGGGTTCATTATGAAGAGCGTACGTAACGCACTCAACCGCCGTGCCAAGGGCGAGAAGGGCTTCACCCTCGTCGAACTGCTCGTGGTCGTCATCATCATCGGCATCCTTGCCGCCGTGGCCATCCCGATCTACCTGAACCAGCGCAAGGCCGCCTGGAACTCCGCCACCGAGTCGGACGTTAAGAATGCTTCCATTGTTATGGAGACCATTATGACCAATAATGGTGGGAAGTTCCGGCTGCTGTCAAGACGTCCTGCGGTCCGGGCGCTACCCATTGTGACATTTTTGATGGCAATGAGGTCACCGTTTCTGATGGCGTGACTCTTACCATTACGCCAAATGGCACTACTTACCAAATCGAAGGATCGAACAATAACGATTCGAACTGCAAGACCTATACCTACGATTCTGCAACTGGCAGCATCACACATAACTGATTTTGTGAATTACTAGTTATGAGTAAGGTGTCGGAGGCAAGTGATGCCTTCGGCACCTTACTCATATTCACACAATATTTTGTACGCCATTCGGTAATTGAGGGGAATCCATGGCCAAGGCACAGGCACAAGCGCCACTGCAGCAGAACACCACGCAGAAGTGGAAGTACAAGGGCGTCTCGCTCGATGGCACCAAGCAGATGAAAGGCACCATCGAAGCCAACTCGCGCGATCAGGCCGTGGCGCGCATCACCCAGATGGGAGCCATCCCCACCGAACTGGTGAACCTCTCCGCAGGCACCGGTCTCAACACTGAAATCAACATCAAGGCGTTCGAGAAATATCCAAGCAAAAAAGACTTCGCCGTAATGGCGCGGCAGCTCGCCACCATGGTGGCGGCTGGCGTCTCGCTGATCCGAGCCTTGAACATCGTCACCGAACAAATCGAGAACGTGAAGCTCCGCAAGGCAGTGCAGGCCTGCGTGGCGCAAGTGGAAGGCGGCTCGTCCTTCTCCGGAGCCATGTCGGCGGATCCCGATTCCCTGTTCCCGCCGATCATGGTCAACATGGTTCGTGCTGGCGAGACCGGCGGCTTCCTAGACAAATCGCTGCTCACCGTGGCGGACAGCTTCGAAGCGGATGTGAGGCTCCAAGGGCAGATCAAAAGCGCCATGGCCTATCCGGTCGTGGTGTTGGGCATCGCCTTGATCTTGGTGATGGTGATGCTGCTCACCATCGTGCCGATGTTCGCCAGCATGTACGATTCCATGAATGCCCAGTTGCCGTTCGTGACCCAGATCCTGGTGGACCTCGGCAAAGTGATGCCCTACGTGCTTCCGATGCTGATCGTGGCCGTCGTGGCGCTGGCCATGTTCTGGAAGCGCAACCGTAACAAAGACATCATCCGCACTTGGTGGGATCCGTTCACACTCAAGGCACCGGTGTTCGGCAAGCTGGACACCAACGTGGCCTTGGCCCGTTTCTGCAATAATTTCTCTTCCATGCTCGCTTCCGGCGTGCCGATTCTCCAGGCACTTGATATCGTCGGATCGACTTCGGGCAACTATGTGATTGATTCGTCTTCGAAGCGTGTGGGCCGTTTGGTGGAACGTGGCTACCGTCTGGCCGACAGCATGAGCACCGAAAAGATCTTCCCGAACATGCTGGTGCAGATGGTGGCCATTGGCGAGGACTCCGGCGCCATCGACAAAATGCTGTCCAGTGCGGGCCGAGCGTATGACGAAGAGGCCCAATCCATGGCCAAACAGCTCACCTCGTTGCTGGAACCGCTGATGATTCTGTTCCTCGGCGTGGTGGTTGGCTTCATGGTGGTGGCATTGTATATGCCGATGTTCTCCATGTTCGACGCCATCAATGGTCAGGCCTGATCTGATATCCGAGTACCCGAGCGAAACATACCTTTATATATAGGAGCAAGCATGAAGCAGAACGGATTGTGGTCCAGACTCAACCGCAGGTACCGTGCGGCATTACGCGAACGCATGGGGGAGCGCGGCGCCGCCATGATGCTGGCCGTTCTGTTCGTGATGGTGGTGCTCACCACATCCGCTCTGGTCATGACTACCCTGCTTGCCCAGGCGATTCCTTACAAGAACAATAAGGAAAATTCCCAAGCCAACTATGCGGCCGAATCCGCCTTGAAGTCGGCTTGAGCTATATCAATGAGACTCTGGCGAAGTTGCAAGGTTCTACGAGTCTTGATGATTTGCAGAAGGTGTTGCCTGCCGTTGATGCTGATATGAACGACAGTTCCAAGGATGGTGAATTTGCCAAATATGATGGCGCATCCGTGTTGTTGAATCATGTTGCTTTGAATAAGACGGTAAAAACATCGGATACGGCTTCATATACGCCGGATGACCTGTCCTATCGTGTGCGCATCAATTTCTATGACACCAATCCGGATGACGCATCGGCGGAGATGATCAGCTCTCCATCCGATCTGAAAAACCTACAGTATGCCGAAGTGGTGGCCACGGGCTTCATCAACCGGTATAAGGACGGCCGTACAGCAGGCAACACCAAAAGCCCGCAGGCCATGAAGCGTGCGGTATGCAGGATCGAAGCCAAAACGGACTCCACTACCACGAATCATTCAAGTGCCTTGGGTGTTGGCGGCCGCATGGGCATGGGTTTTTATGCCGCGGCGCCCTACAACAGGCTCGATTCGCAGTTTGTATGGGTACCCGTGGATTATGATGGCGTGTCCATCGGATCCGATCCAACCGGCGAAGTTAAATTCTCCGGCACGGTGGATTCCGGACGCACCAATACCAGCCAGCTGTCCGATGGCACTGCGACGTTGAATCCAGTGAACCGCACCTGCATGCTGGCCACCACCATTCCGGTTACCAACGAGAAGAAAAGCATTGCCGAGAACCTCGATTTAAGCAAATCGCCTCAAGCCGGTTCTGGCTGGTGGTACTGCCCGCCGCATACAACGCGGGAGGTGACACCTACCAATATACTGAGGAATGCCGTGCTGACGGTGCGTACTCCTCATTGAACACGTGGGTGTACTACAAGGACAATTCCATCCGTCTGGCCTCGAATATGGGATTGTGCGTCACCGGCGTGAGCATCGATGACACCGACGGCAAGACTCCGACCACCTTGCAGCCATGCGGCACATCATACGGAGTCCACTTCCAAGGCGATTATTATATGGATCCGAATAAGGTTGCGCAGCAGACGGAGAAGAACGACCCGAACAGTCTGCTCAACAAATACCAGAAATGGAACTTCTACAACGGGTTCATCAACGCCGGATACTGGAACGAGCTGACGGGCGATGTCGGTGCGCAAGCAGCGTCATATGATTCCGCCCTGCCTGAAAGCAAGGGATATGCCGTAGCCGGCGTGCAGAGCGGCAAAAAGACCAAGTTCCAACGTCTGGAAGTCACCCATTACGGCGGTAGCCCACAAGACAGTGGCGATCCGCATTTTGCGGGCGGCAATATCAAAGCCACCCCCTACAGTCAGGCGTATATGGTGTCGCAATGGACCTATAACTTCAGCGATTCCTACTTTTCGAACGGTGCCGACATGCAGGATGCCACCGCATCCTTCAGCCAAGCAGGCGAAGCGGGATACGGCACCAATCAGATGGTGAACTCCGCATCCGGATTCTGCATGGTGATGGACGGCAACGACGTATACGCCGACACCTGCGACGTGCATAGTGCGGACTTCGACGCGAAATGCTACCAGAAGACGATCATGGGGCAAGGCAGCGATTTCATCTCGACCTCTCACTGTTCGACCGCCGACAAGGAGAACTTCAACTTCATATCCGACCGCGTCTCCTATACCGAAGATGCCAGCGCCGATGGCACTGGCATCGACACCACCATAGCCCTGCACGACACCAACGGCAACACGAAGTACCTGCATGTTTCCGGCAGTAAGGTGTCGTTGACCGATAATCCAAGTGACGCCACAAAGTTCCGCCGATATAACGAGCACAACACCTCGAAAGCGGTGAGTTACGGCGGCAAGACGCAGTATCCATGGGCTGGCACTTTCCAAACCAGCGAAGGCATGTGCCTGACGGAAATCTATCCGGGAGACTATGTGGAAAGCAATGGAAGAAAGACCGTCAATACAATCGCTCAGACGGTCATTCCATGCTGAAAATGGTTTCATGCGGAACCGATCGTGACGTGCGTGGGCGACTGGTGAAATCGCAGGCATGGAACGCTTCAGTGAATTATGGTGATGCCGGATCGGCCGGTAGCATTACTTGGACAACGACGACGACCACCGTATCTATCCCTACCAGTACCTATTTCTCAGCGGTTGTGGACTCCACCGTCACATCCAGAAAGTGGTGAACGGCATGGATATAGTGAATGATGTTCCTACCGTGGTGATACTGCTGGTGGCCTCGCTGATCATCGGCTGTATCTTCGGATCTTTCCTGAATGTAGTGATATGGCGCGTGCCGAACCACATAAGCATCACCAATCCGAAACGTAGCTTTTGTCCGAAATGCGAATCGCCAATCGCTTGGTATGACAATATTCCCATCTTTTCCTGGTTGGCACTCGGCGCGAAATGCCGACACTGCAAAGAACCGATTGCCGCACGATATCCGCTGGTCGAATCGCTTGGCGGACTGTCCTTCCTTGCCGTAACCGCAGGTGGACTGTTCGGCGCATACCCGTTATGGGCACTACCCGTGCTGTACGTGTTCGCATGCGTGTCCATCGTCATAGCGTTCATCGACTTGGACCACCATCTCATCCTCAACGTAGTGCTACTGCCGACGCTTATCGCAACGGTGTTGCTGCTGGTTGTGGCATCGTTTGGCATAGGGGAGTGGAATCGTCTTGGTCGCGGAGCGCTCTGCGCGCTGATTCTCTTCGTGTTCTATTTCGTACTCTCACTCATCTGGAAAGGTGGCATGGGAGACGGCGAACATCAACTCGCGTTCATTCTCGATTGCTGCTTGCTGGCTTGGCTGGCCGCG
>ENA-OQEX01000094-OQEX01000094.1-human-gut-metagenome-genome-assembly--contig:-NODE-94-length-52487-cov-5.219595_pt1 | contig 52487 bp, 59 predicted proteins | sample MGYA00242802_ERZ504649 | MGnify/ENA primary metagenome ERZ504649 (study PRJEB26092, sample SAMD00036194) | human gut metagenome | host: Homo sapiens | study: EMG produced TPA metagenomics assembly of...
AAACTGGTTTCCAGTCCAACACTACTGGTGGGTACTATGGGTGATAGCAGGCTGGGGAATCAGCTTGCTGATGACAGCCATAGAGAAAAGCATCAAATATTAATTAATCACAAACTAAAAAGAAAAAACAGTATGGAAGAAAGAAAATTAAATGAGAAAGAAAGTTTGGAACTCATCGCTCAAATGATTCAGAATACAAAAAACAGGCTAGAAACCAATTGTGGCATGCCGTTCCTTTTTTGGGGATATACCACTATCTTTGTCAGCCTGCTGGTCTGGTTTCTGGTAGTAACTACCCGGAATTATTATTGGCAATACCTATGGTTCTTACTCCCCATCATCGCAGGAACAGGAACTTACCTTTCCACACGTAATCAGCAGCCGGGTATCAAGACTCATTTGGACAAAGTAATCAATTATATTTGGTTGGTATTCGGCATAACCGGCTTTCTGATATCCATGCTCGCCATGTTTTTCTGGCAACTTCCCATCCTATTCATGGTCCTTCTGCTGATGGGCATGGGAACTACACTAACAGGTCTGGTGATAGGTTATAAAACTGTCACTATTTGCGGCACACTGGGAGCGTTAAGCTCCATCGGATGCCTTTTTTATCCAGGTCTAAACCAGATATTAATCTTCGCTCCTGTCTTTATTTTTATGATGGTTATTCCGGGACATGTGTTGAATCATGCTGCCCGTAAACAAAAAAAATCGTAACTTTGCGCCTATGTTCAAAGAATTGAATCCATTACTACATTCCGAACTGAGACTTGCCGTGATGTCCATACTGGTTTCAGTGGAAGAAGCCGAGTTCAGCTATCTGAAACAACAGACAGGAGCAACGGCAGGTAATCTGAGTGTGCAAATAGACAAGCTGAACAAGGCTGACTATGTAGAAGTCATCAAGACATTTAAAGGAAAAATGCCTTGTACCATTTGTAAGATTACACAAAAAGGGCTTGAAGCTTTTGAAGAATATGTAGATGCATTAAAAAGTTATATAAACATAAATACATAACAGATCATATCATTATTTGTTCCATCCACAAACCTGTTTGAATAAATACTGTTTAACATCTTGATTGACAGGCATTCTGAAATTCACCATCCTAGGATGATTATATGAGATAACTTCTATTATCCCATATAATTTTTTAGAATAAACACCTTAATAAAAGGTTTTGTAAATTTGTACCCGGAAGAGAGAACATCCTCTCCCACAAAAGCGTTTATATTATACAAACTTTAAATAAAAGAATTATGGAATTTGTAACGAATGAAAAGCTGACAATCGTAGGTGCTGCCGGAATGATTGGCTCGAACATGGCTCAAACTGCTATTATGATGGGCCTTACTCCCAATATTTGTTTGTATGACCCATACGCTCCCGGTCTGGAAGGTGTGGCAGAAGAACTATACCATTGTGGTTTCGAAGGCATGAACATCACTTTCACTTCCGATATCAAGGAAGCTTTGACCGATGCTAAATATATTGTAAACTCAGGTGGTGCGGCACGTAAAGCCGGCATGACCCGTGAGGACTTGCTGAAAGGAAACGCAGCCATCGCTGAAGAATTCGGAAAAAATGTAAAGGCCTATTGTCCGGACGTAAAACATATCGTGGTTATTTTCAATCCGGCTGATATTACCGGTCTGATCACCTTATTATATTCAGGCCTGAAACCATCACAAGTTACAACTCTTGCCGCTCTTGACTCTACACGCTTGCGCAGCGAATTGTCCAAGCATTTCGCATCGCCATGGATAATGTAGAAAACTGCCGCACGTATGGCGGTCATGGTGAGCAGATGGCTGTTTATGCTTCTACCGCTAAAGTAAACGGAAAAGCATTACTTGATATCATCGGCACTGATGCTTTGACAAAAGAACAATGGACTGAAATACAACAAAAAGTAACTAAAGGCGGTGCAAACATCATCAACCTGCGCGGCCGCTCTTCTTTCCAAAGCCCGTCATATGTTTCTATCGAAATGATTGCCGCCGCCATGGGAGGAAAGCCATTCCGCTGGCCTGCAGGCACTTACGTATCCAATGGTAAGTTCGACCATATCATGATGGCCTGGGAAACTTCTATCGCTAAGGATGCTGCCACTTAAAAGAAGTGAAAGGCACGCCCGAAGAAGAAGCCGCATTAGAAAAAAGTTATGCACACCTTTGTGCTTTGCGTGATGAAGTGATTGCGATGGGAGTACTTCCTCCGGTTTCCGAATGGAACAAGCTGAATCCTAATATTAAATAATTCTGATTACAATATTCCGTTAAAAACATCGCCGGGTTCACCCTTGGCGATGTTTTTTTTGTATCTTCGCACTCGCAATGATAGACCAACCCACCATAGACCGGATACTGGATGCCGCACAAATTGTAGATGTGGTATCCGAGTTTGTCACTCTGCGGAAACGCGGTGTGAATTTTGTCGGACTTTGTCCATTCCATGATGACAAAACCCCTTCATTCTATGTATCACCGGCCAAAGGATTATGTAAATGCTTCGCCTGTGGAAAAGGTGGAAATGCTGTCCATTTCGTTATGGAACACGAACAGATGACCTATCCCGAAGCACTACGCTGGCTGGCCAAAAAATACAATATAGAAATAAAGGAACGCGAATTGACCGATGAGGAGAAACAAGTACAAAATATACGGGAAAGTCTCTTTGTAGTCAATGAGTTTGCCCGCGATTATTTTCAAAACATCCTCTACAACCACGCTGACGGAAAAGCCATTGCCATGTCTTATTTCCGCCAACGGGGCATTCGTGACGATATTGTCAAGAAATTCCAATTGGGATACAGCACTACCGCTTCTGACGCATTGGCACAAGAAGCCATGCGAAAAGGATATAAAAAAGAATTTCTGCTCAAGACCGGACTATGTTACGAAAAAGAAGATGGCAGTTTACGCGACCGTTTTTGGGGACGTGTGATATTTCCATGGTTTAACATCAGCGGAAAAGTGCTTGGCTTCGGTGGACGTGTACTGGACAGCCGCACCAAGGGAGTAAACCAAAAATACGTCAATTCGCCCGAATCCGAAATTTTCAGTAAACGAAAAGAACTATATGGCATTTATCAGGCTAAAGCTGCCATTGTAAAAGCCGACTGTGTTTACATGGTAGAAGGATACACCGATGTAATTGCCATGCACCAATGCGGGCTGGAGAATGTAGTGGCCAACTCGGGTACAGCATTGAGCGAACAACAAATCCGGTTGCTACACCGCTTCACCTCCAATATCACCCTATTATATGATGGTGACGAAGCCGGTATAAAAGCAAGCATCCGAGGTATCGATATGTTACTTGCAGAAGGCATGAATATCAAAGTGCTGCTTCTGCCTGACGGAGATGATCCCGATAGTTTTTCCAGAAAACACAATGCCACGGAATTCAGAAAATACATTGATGATCACGAAGAGAACTTTATCCGTTTCAAGACCAACCTTTTACTAAAAGATGCACAAAGGGACCCCATCAAACGGGCCGGATTGATATCGGACATGGCACGAAGTATCGGACTGATTCCGGATAAAGTAATTCGATATACCTGCTTGACAGAATGTGCTACCTCTTGAACGTAAACGAGCAAATTATTTTAGACGAGATCAAAAAGCATCTGCTTCAACGGGATGATAACTATCTGGAACAAATCAAGAAAGAAAAAGACGCATCCGCCACTATCGGCTCTCTGCCTTCTGCCGATGCACCTTTTCCTGCCGGCAGCATACCTCCTGCCGATATGCCCCCCATAGAAGTAGATGATGATGTTCCCCCTCCGTTTCCTCCTGCAGAAGCAGAAGCGGGGTATCAATCGTATATTCCCCAAGAAGGACGGGAAAAGTACGTTTTTTATGTAAAAGAACAGTTACTGCTTCAAACTTTGATACGCCACGGAGAGAAAGTCATGTGCTATGTAGAAACGGAAGAAAATACGGAAACTCCGCTCACTGTGATAGAATATATTTCCATGGATTTGAAACAGGATGAATTACAGTTCCATAATCCGTTGCACCGGAAAATACTAGCAGAGGCAGAAGCTCATCTGCATGACTCCAACTTCACGGCAGAGCGTTATTTTCTGGCTCATCCCGACCCTACAATCAGCAAGCTGGCAGCAGATATGATAAATGATCGTTACCAATTGAGTAAAAGCAATTCACAAGCGATGGTCAAAGATGAAGAACGCTTACACGAACTAGTACCACACCAACTTATCGACTTCAAACTTGCCATTTTAGAAGAAGATATGAAATATACGCTGCAAGCATTGAACAAGCCTGAAGTAGCAGCCAATGCCGATAAATGCCTTGAAGTCATGGCCCACTTTAAAGAATTAAGTGAATTACAAAAAATTATGGCCAAGCGTGCCGGAGACCGGGTAGTATTAAAATAAAGGAGGCATAACTCCTTACCGGTTATGCCGTATCAAATCCATAAATTCCTCACGTGTTTTGGCTTGATTAAACGCACCTGTGAAATCAGAAGTAGTAGTAATGGCATTTTGTTTCTCTACCCCGCGCATCTGCATGCACATGTGCTTGGCTTCGACCACTACCATCACTCCCAGCGGATTCAAAGTTTCCTGAATACATTCTTTTATTTGCAATGTCATACGTTCCTGTACCTGCAACCGATGAGAAAACACATCAACTACCCGGGCAATCTTACTCAAACCGGTGATATAACCATTGGGAATATAAGCAACATGTGCCTTTCCATAGAACGGAAGCATATGGTGTTCGCACAAAGAGAAGAAATCAATATCTTTCACGATAACCATCTGACTATATTCTTCTTTGAATTTTGCTCCCAATAAAATGGCATGCGGATCTTGTTCATAACCGCGTGTCAATGTCAGCATAGCTTTGGCTACGCGCTCAGGAGTTTTCAGCAATCCTTCTCTTTCTACATCTTCACCCAATAGCGATAAAATACTCTGATAATGGCCTTTCAACTGTTCAATTTTCTCTGCTGACCATTCGGGATGCAATAGTTCTTCCATGTTATTAGTCCAGGGGAATATTAATTTGTTCACGAACAATAGATACTTCTTTAAAAACACCGGTAGCCTTCAGACGGCGCATAGCGGCATCCGCTTCCTCAATACTGCGGAAATCACCTACACGACACAGCCAACGAGGCGGCTGGAAATAGGCATAGACAGGCATATCGGGAAACTCTTCTTTCACCTTGGTAGCCACGTTATTAGCTTCATTACGAGCCACACGCGAATTGTTTCCTGCATAGACCTGAACCCGATACCCTCTGGCTTTCAACATTTTCTGCTCACCTCCCGTAACATTCCCTGTATAGATACTACCAATCAAGCCTGTTATTTTAGGATCTTGATGGATGGTTACAGTACCTTCTCCGGCACGGTTACGCTGCAAGCTTTCTACTATGTTCTGCTGTGCCAAGGCGGAAAGTCCGAGACTTAAAAAGAGTAGGATAAAAATGTATCTCATGTCGTTTTATGAATTTAGGTAAATCATCACAGATTACTCAGATTCCCACAGACGATTTTATGATTCTTTATCTGTGTAAGCTTGAGTAATCTGTGATGAAATTAATTATTTGAATGCATCGATAATGCCTTTGAAATCAACAACTTTCAAAGCAGCACCACCAATCAAACCACCGTCTACATCAGGGTTAGCAAACAATTCTTTAGCATTAGAAGGCTTGCAGCTGCCACCATAAAGGATTGAAGTATTATCAGCAACTTCTTTACCATACTTGTCAGCAATCAAAGAACGGATAAACGCGTGGATTTCCTGAGCCTGTTCAGCAGTAGCAGTCTTACCTGTACCAATAGCCCAAACCGGTTCGTAAGCCAGGATAATCTTACTAAAATCTTCAGCAGACAAAGAGAATACCGATGCCAACTGAGCAGCAACCACTTCATTTTGTTTGTTAGCTTCACGCTCTTCCAATACCTCACCGATGCAGAAGATCGGCTTCAAATTATTAGCCAAAGCCAATTTAACTTTTTCTTCCAGAATTTCTACTGTTTCGTGATAGTAAGCACGACGTTCTGAGTGACCCAGGATTACATATTCAGCACCTGTAGAAGCAACCATTTCAGCAGAAACCTCACCGGTATATGCACCTGATACTTTATCTGCACAGTTTTCTGCACCTACACCAATTACAGCTTTGTCAACAATAGGAGTAACAGAAGCCAAGTGAATAAACGGAGTACAGATTACTACATCACAATTAGGTTTGTCAACAGCCAAAGCTTCATTCAATTCTTTTGCCAGAGCAATACCTTCCTGAAGGTTCTTGTTCATTTTCCAGTTTCCTGCAACAATGTTTTTTCTCATTTTGTTTATTTTATTAAAGGGTTAATGAAATTATTTTGTTCGATTCTCTTTCAATTTCTTTTTCCTATGAAAATGCTCCCAAATGACATCCACCATGCTGAAAAACAACAACGGGAAGACAAACCATGCCAATACCAGCACCACTTTATGACTGAAAGTCTTTTCATTGATTTGTGCCAAGGGCAATTTTTCCAGCCTGTCGGTCAGCACATATTCATCAGGCAGACTATTCACACTCCACTTGTTTATAACTACTCCGTTCTTCAGCAACATCAGTCCAGGATTAGAGCGTATCATGGTTTTCAGTGTAATGTCATCCATCAGGCAAAAAGGATACTCGGCTCCCGTACGCTCCTGCCAGTCTTCAATGTCACTATCGGGTGATGAAGTAAGACAATAGAATTGATATCCATGCTCCACACTATAATCATACAGTTCATTTATCAGGTCAATGGTACTATCATCCGCCTGGCTCAGCTGATGCGCCACCAACAGAAAAGTATAATTATCATCATCCAGTACTTCATCGGTTATATCTTCCCCATCTTCTTGACGAATAATAGAAAAGTCATGAATAGGCGGTTCGTATCCTTGTTCCTTCACCATCGTTTGGGAATCTACAAAAGTCCATGTGCTATCGGGATAATTTTCTAATGTAAATTCTTTCTCCACTCCATTTTTTTGAAGAATAAAACGAGTTTCATAAACAGTAGGCTTCGCTCCTTCCGGAATTTCCATCCCTTTACGTATATCTGCCCCGATATGATAAGGGCGGAAATCAAAGACAGGCAATTCATGGTAACAATACAAAGTCATCCCCGAAATATAGAGAAACGCATACATAGCCACCAACCAATCGAAACGTTTGGTCACCAAAGGAGTTATACGGTTTCCCCATTTAAAAACGGAAGCCGCAGCTATCAACAAAAATACATTCTTCCCAAAAGTTTCCCAATTAGTCAAAGTCACAGCATCGCCGAAACATCCACAATCGATATCGGATTGGAAAGAGCCAACCATAAAGTGAGCGGAGTCATCACCCCCATGATAAGCACAACAAACAAGGTTGTCATTCTTCTGCGGATACCAAACAAAAGATATACTCCTAAACAAAACTCAACCATTGCCTGCAATATAGACGCCAGAAACGGAAGAAAGGCAGGCACCGAAGCAGCCCAACCGAAAGCCTCCAAATAATCCTGAATTTTATATTGGGTACCTAGCGGATCTACCGCTTTGACAAAACCGGAAAATATAAATACTACCGCCAGCAAAAAGCGGCAGGCATTTGTCCAGATTCCAATGATACTATGTAACTGTTTACTCTCCAAATTCCAACTTGATCAATCCGAATACAGAATAATTAATCATATCCATATAGTTGGCATCAATGCCCTCTGATACCAATGTGGCTCCATCGTGACCTTCAATCTGCTTGGTACGATAGATTTTCATCAAAATCAAATCAGTATACGAACTGACACGCATGCTGCGCCATGCTTCGTCATAATCATGATTCTTGGCCAGCATCAGTTCCAATGCCTGTTTGGCATACCGGTCATACAATTCCAAAGCACGTTCTTCAGTCATATCATCCGTATCAGCATATCCCAGCTCCAATTGGATCAGGCCGATTATTCCATAATTCACAATAGCGATAAACTCCGAACGGATACCTTCATCTACCATCGTCACCCCTTTGATTTCAATACTACGGATGCGGTTTGCCTTGATAAATATCTGATCGGTAACAGATGAAGGGCGCATGATACGCCATGCTGCGCCGTAATCGTGCAGTTTTTTCGCAAACAAATCACGGCAGACAGCTATTACATGTTCAAATTGTTGTTTCGTATCTTTCATCACACTCTATGATTAGACGGCAAAGTTACGCATTTTTCTGCTTAAGCGTAAACAAAAAGGCGGAAAAGAATACTCTTTCCCGCCCTATTTTGTATTTCTTAATTAACTAAAGCTTAAGAACATCTTAACACTTGTCCCGGACGAAGAATAGTTCTACGGGTAATATGGTTCAACTTGCATAAAGCATCAATAGATGTACCTGTTTTCTGTGCAATGCGGCTCAATGTATCTCCACTTCTTACCTTATGGTAACGGATAGTACCATCTGATGAAGCCAACAAATTCACGTTCTTACTATTCGTGTTACGCTGGTATCTGTTATTACCTTTTCTAAACAAATAAGAATCGGCTACAATATCCTGTTTTTCAAAATCAAATAAAAGTGCCGGATTAATGGCCTGTCCCAAGAAACGGGTTTCAAAATGAAGATGTGATCCAGTAGAACGCCCGGTATTTCCACCCAATCCGATAGGTTCTCCTGCTTCTACATACTGATTCTCATCCACAATCTGCTTTGACAAGTGACCATAGACAGTCTCCAACCCATTCTCGTGACGAATCACTACATATTTTCCATATCCGCGACGTTCATACTTCACCATACGCACCTTTCCACTGAAAGCTGCACGGATCGTATCACCTATATATACTTTTATATCCAATCCATTGTGCATACGACGACGACGGGGACCAAATTTAGAAGTTATTTTTGTGTGTTCTGTCGGCATACGGAAACCGGTCATATCAATACGGAATGTATCAGGAATAGTAACAGTATTACCATAAGCGTGTACACGCTCGTTACTCCAATTAGGATAGAGACTATATGCAGGATAAGCTGACTTTTCCGCCTTTATCTGACGAATCAATGCAACAGAATCTACTGCTTTCAATTTTCGGTCGATAGGTGCCTGGCGTGCCAACAGATCCTGTCCTGACACATTCAGGCTGACTAGGGCGAAGGCTGCCGCTGCGACTACTTTAACACATTTCAAAATCATCCGTTTTTTTTGGTTTTTCTTTTAATATTCGTCATTAGCATAAAGGGAGCCGAACACAGCTTGTTTATACTCGAATATCTCATCTGGTTTAAAAAATCGTTTAAGTTCCACTTCAGCGGTTTCCGGCGAATCGGAAGCATGAACTATATTCTCCTGAAAGCTCATGCTGTAATCTCCACGGATAGTTCCAGGAGCCGCCAGACGTCCGTTAGTAGGACCGGTTAATGTTCTCACTACTTGAACTGCGTCCACACCTTCAAAGCAACATACAATAACAGGACAAACCATCATTGCATCTTTCACGCGCTGAAAGAACGGCTTTGAACTTAAATGAGCGTAATGTTCGCTAAGCACTTCATCCGTTAACTGAACCATTTTCATTCCGGCTAAACGCAGACCTTTCCTTTCAAATCTATTAGTAATCTCACCTACCAACCCCCTCTGCAGAGTACAAGGTTTCAAAATAACCAGCGTTTTTTCCATCATAATATTCGGTTCATTTAAGGTTAATACTGTGCTTCTTTTCAAAAATTCTCCCAAAGATAGAGATTTTCCTTGAGAAACAAGGTACTTCTTTAACTCTTTTTTTATATAAGTTATATACAAAATCCCGGTAAAATACCCTGTAACCTCTATAAACAGGGAGAAAACATCGCAAATATGTTATGCAACATATATCTTTATTTTTAACAATGTAGTAACATAAACTAAGAAATAGCCGCCCAATTTATATTTGTTTTACGCAATGCTTGCAATTGCCGCCAAAGAATAGCATTTTCCGGACGAGTCCCTGTGGGGTCTTCATCTACAATACGATTTGCCACATCACGGACATATTGCAATAATTGACCGTCACGGGCAATATCGGCTATCTTCAAGTCAAAAGCGACACCACTCTGCTGGGTTCCCTCTAAGTCACCGGGACCGCGCAACTTCAAATCGGCTTCCGCTATCTCGAAACCATCATTGGTCTGTACCATTATTTCAAGCCGCTTGCGAGTTTCTTCGGTCAGTTTGTAAGTGGTGACCAGAATACAATAAGACTGGTCGGCGCCACGCCCCACACGGCCACGTAACTGATGCAATTGTGAAAGTCCGAAACGTTCGGCGTTTTCAATGACCATTACCGAGGCGTTAGGGACATTCACCCCGACCTCAATCACTGTAGTGGCCACCATAATCTGAGTATCACCACTGACAAAACGCTGCATCTCGCATCTTTCTCCGCCGGTTTCATCTTACCATGCACCTTGCTGACCTGGCAATCGGGAAATTCCGCACAAATCAGTTCATACCCCTCTTCCAGATTCTTGATATCCATTTTCTCACTCTCTTTTATCAAAGGATAAACAATATAGATTTGCCGCCCTTCTTCTATCTGTTTGCGAATGGAGGCATAAAGACTGGCGCGACGATTGTCAAACTGATGGATAGTCTGGATGGGTTTACGGCCCGGCGGCAATTCGTCAATAACTGATACATCAAGATCACCATACAGTGTCATAGCCAAGGTACGGGGAATAGGGGTAGCCGTCATGACCAGCACATGAGGTGGACAAACATTCTTACTCCATAACTTGGCACGCTGAGCCACCCCGAAACGATGTTGCTCGTCTATAACCACCATTCCCAAAGAAGAAAAGCCCACAGTATCTTCCAAAACGGCATGCGTGCTATAAGAATCTGAACATCCCCCGTCAGTAAATCCCTCAATATCTTCTCACGCTTCTTTCCTTTGACAGATCCCATTAAAAGTTCCACGCGCACATCCATGCCAAACAGGAATTTCCGAATAGTTTCATAATGTTGGGCGGCAAGAATCTCTGTAGGAGCCATCATACATGCCTGATAGCCATTATCCAGTGCGATGAGCATGGACATCAAAGCCACCAATGTTTTCCCACTTCCCACGTCACCTTGCAGCAAACGGTTCATCTGCCGTCCGCTTCCCATATCTTTTCTTATCTCCTTTATCACCCGTTTTTGCGCTCCGGTCAGTTCAAAAGGAAGATTCTGTGAATAAAAAGTATTAAAGATCTCACCCACCCGTTCAAAACGCAGGCCCCGATATTTACGCTGCCTGTCTTTACTGTAACGTAGAATATTGAGCTGCACATAGAACAGCTCTTCAAACTTCAAACGATATTGGGCCTTCCGCAGCAATTCGGGATTCTTGGGGAAATGAATATTACGGATGGCCTCATCCAAAGACATTAAATGATGCTCCTCTACTAACTGAGGAGGCAATGTTTCAGCAAGAGGTTCCTGTAGCAGGGCAAGCGCATTCTTCATTAACCTCTCCAGCCCATGAGAGTTCAAGAAACCGCGCTTCATCCTTTCCGTTGTGTTATAATAAGCTGCAACCCCATCGTAGATAAGGTAAGTTCGCCTGAAGGATCCATATCGGGATGAGCCACATTGATACGACCATTGAATACGGTTGGTTTACCAAAGACAATATACTCTGTCTTGGTTTTATAGTGCTCTAACAGATATTTAATTCCTTGAAACCAGACTAAATCAATGATGCCCGTACCATCAGAAAAATGACCGACAAGTCTGCGCTGTCTTCCCTCACCAAAAGTCTCAAAACTGAGGATTTCGCCTTTCAACTGGATATAAGGCATATTGCCGTCTATTTCATGAATATAATAAAGGCGGCTGCGGTCTACATATTTATATGGAAAATAGTACAACAAATCATGCAAGGAAAACAGATTTAATTCCTTGTTCAAGACGGTTGCACGCTGCGGGCCTACTCCTTGCAAATATTTTATGTCACGCGTAGTGATATCGAACATTTCAAATTAAGACTTCCGCTATTTTCAAATCAAAAGGGGTGGTTAATTTAATATTTTCTCTATTTCCCTGTACCAGACAGACCTCCCTGCCATCGCCTCCACTACAGAAGCATCATCAGTAAAGGCATCCGTATATTCCTGTTGATATGCCTCTTTCAACAACTGCACTTCAAAGACCTGAGGAGTCTGAACCAGTTTATAGTCATTACGCGGAACCGTTTCACTTCCCGGCTTCGTAAGATGACGCACGGTTTCCACCACATCAATTACAGGAATGACCGCTTGCTTAGTCTGCGCCGCCTCATAACATCCGGCTATCACTTCCCGGGAAACAAAAGGACGCACGCCATCATGAACACCTACCAAGCCTTCTCCCCTCACGTATGCCAATCCATTCTTTACAGAATGGAAACGGGTCTCGCCCCCATCGGCAATATCATGACGCAAAGCAAAATGATGCGTTTCACAAAGATCTTTCCAGTAAGCCCGCTGGCTCACCGGAAGAACTAATATAATATGTATAGAAGAATCAAAAGCGTAAAAAGCCTCTATGGTACGCATCAACACAGGCTTGCCTCCCACAGGCAAAAACTGTTTGGGAATATCTCCCCCCATACGCAACCCTTTGCCTCCCGCAACTATAATGACATGCCTGTTCATTCTGCAATCATCATCCCTTGCTTCAATTCTGCCACCTTTTCCGCACCGACATATTTCCCAGCAATAGCAAATGAGAATGCCATAGCGGCACCGGGACCTTTACCAGTAATAAAATTACCGTCTTTCTCTACCAAAGCGGCAGTATACTCAGCACCTTCCAGATACTTCTCAAATCCCGGATAGCAAGTTACTTTCTTACCTTTCAACAAACCACGCTTTCCATATACCAACGGAGCGGCACAGATGGCAGACAACGGACGTCCCGCTTCAGCAAATGTCATAATTAACTTGCCCAAACCTTCGTGAGCATCCAGATTTGTCGCTCCAGGCAGACCGCCGGGCAATACAATCATTTCCGCATCCTCTTCTTTTACTTCTTCAAACACCATATCGGCTACTACCGGAACACCATGCGCACCGTTTACGGTCAGCACACCTGTTATAGAAACGGTCTTTACAGGCAAACCTGCACGTCTCAACACATCTACCGGGGTCAGTGCCTCCACTTCCTCGAAGCCTTCTGCCAAAAATACATAAATTGTTTTCATAAGCTACTTCAGTTTAAAGTAATATGTAATAGTACCTGTCTGGTTATTCACTCCGTCCACTTGGTTAAAGCGTGCCTTACGGGCAGCCTCTTCCGCCGCCTTCCGCAACGAAGCGTTTACTGTATTGGTACGTTTGTTGATACTAGTACTTATCACCTGTCCTGCGGGATTTACGGTAATAGTCACTACCACCCGTCCCTCATCCTGCACATTATAGACAGGCATCGGCAAACCGCCACTACCCAAAGAACGTCCATTGAGGTCAAATGTTCCGTAACCGCCCACTCCGCTGGATTTCCCTTCCGAAGAGTTTCCCGTCGGGCTACCCTCCAAACCGAAGCCTGTAGTACCGGTTCCTTTATTTCCCATTTGAGTTCCTTTTCCGAAAGCACCGGCTATCTTCTTCGCCGCCGCTTCCGCTGCCGCTCTTTCGGCTGCCGCTTTCTTCTCAACCTCTGCTTTTTCTGCTTCAGCACGCTTCTCGGCCTCAGTCTTCTCTTTCGGCTTTACCGTCTCCTTTTTCGGTACGTCCTTTTTAGGAGTCTCCTTCTTGGGCTTTTCTTTTTTAGGAATTTCTCTTTTAGGTTCCTTTTTGGGGACTGTCACCGTTTCCTCTTCTGTTTGCGTGATGATTTCCTCTTTTGTTTCGACGGGAGAAACCATTTCGGGTTCGGATACATCGGGAGCCGGAACCTCGGGCTCATTCATTATATCCACATCCGTCAGCGTATAAGGATCGGCATTTCCTTGAGAAAGTTCCGTATTTCCCAGCATAACAGGGACACCCCCTTCTTCCTGAGCCTGAGGGCGACGGATAGCAATCACCAACAGCAGGATTAGGAGAAGAATATGCAGTACAGCCGTACCAATCAGTCCTGTTATCTTATTTTTCTTCATGCTTACAGCTTAACGTTTCTTCTCAGGCGGACGTGTAGCCAACACCATCTTGAAATGATTTTCATTAGCAATGTTCAGTACCCTTACTATTTCACGGTAAGGCACAACCTCATCCGCATAAAGGGCCACATACATATCGGGTTCTTTCTCGGCACACCTTTGCAGGAATGCGGGCAGTTCTTCCAAGTCTATCGGCATTTCATCTTCATTACCGAAAGCGGTATAGAAGTTCAGATTCTTGTCTATAATTACCCGTGTAAGTGGTTTCGCCGAAGTCTGCTGCCTGCCTTGCGGAAGCAATACCTTAATGGCATTGGGTGACACCATAGTAGAGGTAATCATGAAAAATATCAGCAACAGGAATATGAGTCTGTCATAGACGCCATACTGAAATTGGGTGATATTTTTTGTCTTCTTTTTAACGCCATATATTTTTATTTTTGAACCGGTTCATTCAGCAGATCCATAAAATCCATGGTACGGGCTTCCATCTGGCCAACTACCTTATCCACACGTACCACCAGATAATTATAAGCAAACATGGCTGCAATACCTACTATAAGACCACCTACAGTAGTAATCATCGCCTCGTAGATACCTCCTGACAGCAATGTAATATCAATATTATTTCCGGCATTGGCCATCTCCCAAAAAGCGCGCACCATACCAGTCACTGTTCCTAAAAAACCAAGCATGGGAGCACCACCCGAAACCGTAGCGATGACGGGGAAGCCATTTTCCAATTTTGCCACTTCAATGTTTCCGGCATTCTCTATGGCAGCCTGCACATCGGCGACGGGACGTCCCATACGCGAAATCCCTTTTTCAATCATCCGGGCAGAAGGCGTATTAGTAATACGGCAATAATTGATGGCCGATTTCACCTCTCCGGTACGAATATAATCCCGGATACGTTCCATAAACAAAGGGTCTTCCTTACCAGCCTTGCGAATGTAAGCAAGACGTTCAAAAAAGATATAAAAACACGCAACGGACAGCAGAGCCAGCACAAGCATGATCCATCCGCCTTTTACCGCCATATCCCAAAGGTTCATCTGAGCCTCCCCCGAAACGGGTGTCAATGTGGGGTTACCCCCGGCAAGGGTATCCGCCAAAGCCGCCTGTGCAGCCAATAAAGTGATATTCATCATGAACGAAGACAATTTTTATATTCTTCAATAGTTTGTTTTAATCCCATATAAAGCGCATCGCTTATCAATGCATGACCGATAGACACCTCGTCCAGCCAAGGAATATGCGTATGCATATATTTCAGATTTACCAGACTAAGGTCATGACCTGCATTCAGTCCCATCCCCAGCTACGTGTCACCTTCGCCGCTTCTATAAAAGGAGCAATGGCCGCTTCGGGATTCTGAGGGTACATCGTAGCGTATGGTTCCGTATAAAGTTCCACCCGGTCGGCCCCCGCCTTGGCGGCATATTCTATCATCTCCTTGTCCGTACCGACAAAGATAGAGGTACGAATGCCTGCCTGTCCGAACGTATCCATCAGTTCGGTAAGGAAAGAAAGATTGGCCTTGGTATCCCATCCGGCATTAGACGTAATTTGATCGGGCGCATCGGCACCAGCGTTACTTGATGAGGTTTCACTTTCAGTACCAGGTCAACGAACTCCGGTGCGGGATACCCTTCAATATTAAACTCTGTGGTAAGTAACGGACGAAGTTCGTACACATCGCTGCGGCGGATATGCCGTTCATCGGGACGAGGATGTACAGTGATACCTTCCGCACCAAACGCCTCACAGTCCAAGGCTACTTTCACCACGTCCGGATTGTTGCCTCCCCGGGCATTACGCAAGGTGGCTACCTTGTTTATATTTACACTTAACTTTGTCATCTTGGCAATATATTATTATCTTTGCAGTTCTGATGTGCAAAGTTAGCAGGTTTTATTAAAACCTGGTCCATTTTGACAAACAAAAGATTTATAAAATTAACTAATGAATATACGCCCAATGAAATTCGCCCTTTTCGGAAACACTTATCAAGCCAAGAAATCGGCTCATGTGGAACGTTTGCTATCCATTCTGTCACAACATAACGCCGAAGTCCATATCTGCCGCGAGTTCTACCAGTTTCTGACGAACGACCTCAAGATAAGCATCCGTCACGCCGGTGTTTTCGATGGAAATAATTTTGAAGCCGACATGATACTAAGTATCGGAGGCGACGGCACTTTCCTGAAAGCTGCCAGCCGTGTGGGTTCACGCAACATTCCCATACTAGGTATCAATACCGGACGATTAGGTTTTCTGGCCGATGTCTCCCCTGAAGAGATGGAGGACACATTTAATGATATCTACAATGGAAACTATCGGATAGAAGACCGCAGCGTATTGCAAGTATCCTGCAAAGAACAAGAACTGAAAGGTTACCCTTTCGGTCTGAATGAGATAGCGGTACTGAAGCGTGACAGTTCTTCTATGATTTCCATCCACACAGCCATCAATGGGGCCTATCTCACCACTTATCAGGCGGACGGATTGGTAATTGCCACTCCTACCGGTTCTACAGCCTATTCGCTGAGCATCGGGGGACCTGTCATCGTGCCACACAGTAATACCATCGCCATCACTCCGGTTGCACCACATAGCCTGAATGTACGCCCCATTGTCATCAACGACGACTGGGAAATCACATTGGATATAGAGAGCCGCAGCCACAATTTCCTGATTGCCATCGACGGACGTAGCGAAACTTGCCGTGAAGGAAGCCGGCTCACTATCCGCAAAGCCGACTATAAAATAAATGTAGTAAAACGAAACAGCCATATCTTTTTCAACACACTCCGCAACAAAATGATGTGGGGAGCCGATGGTAGAGGATGATATTACAATTCATCCTCAAAATAGTTTAAATAGTGGTTATCAAGGTTATACAAAACCTTTTTATATCTAACAAATTTCTTTTTTCAAATACTATGATTATATTTGTGCCACAAATAAAAAATTCAGACCATACAATAGATCAGTAAAAAACACAAAAACATTACACGGCATATGAAAGGCACAATACAAAAATGGAAATTCATGATACTTCTGGGTGCATTACTGTTCTTAAGTAACATGACCTTTGCTGAAGACAAAATCAATCATTATACAGAGGGAATCCCTATAGACACAACAGAAGTTTCCATTTCAGACAAAACCAACATCCCCGACCGGCTTTATGTAGATTCTCTGTCATTAAAACGTCACTTTATCCACCGTATCGGCATTGAGGCACGTCCCGGATATATTTTCCCCACCAGTTCCTTTTTCAGAGGAGAAAATCTGAATTGGAAACCCATAGAGAATTCCCTGTCGCTTCACTTGAAATACTCATTCCAATTTCATCCGAACACCTATACCGACCGTATTTACAGAGGAGCCTATCAAGGTATCGGTGTGGCCTACTACAATATGTATGAGAAGCCGCAGTTGGGCAACCCGCTTACTGTCTATTTATTTCAAGGAGCGCGTATCGCCCGTTTCAACCAACGATTGTCGTTAAACTATGAATGGAACTTCGGCGCTTCATTTGGCTGGAAACCATATCACAGTGATTTGAACCCATATAATAAGGTGATAGGTTCAAAAGTAAACGCCTATCTGAATACAAACTTCTATTTCAACTGGATGCTCTCTCCCAAATTTGATTTCACAACAGGTGTGGCAGTGACGCATTTCTCTAACGGTAATACAAAATTCCCGAATGCGGGACTCAATTCCATCGGACTAAAAGTAGGATTGGTCTACAATATTAACAGAAAAGAAGAATGTTTTGCAAAACCTCTATATCAATCACCCGTACCTAAATTCCCCCGTCATATCAGTTATGACTTGGTATTGTTCGGTTCATGCGCAGAAAAGGAGTAACTATTGGCGAAGGACAAATGGTTGCTTCTCCTGAAGCTTATCCGGTACTTGGATTTAATTTCGCGCCGATGTATAATTTCGGATATAAGTTCCGTGCAGGTATTTCATTGGACGGTGTTTATGACGGCAGTGCGAATGTATATAGTCCGGACGGATACGGTGACGAATTCCTCAAGCCGTCTGCCGGCAAACAATTAGCCTAGGAGTTTCGGGACGTGCCGAGTACGTAATGCCTTACTTCACAGTTGGAATAGGATTAGGTACAAATGTGATTCATGCAGGCGGAGATTTAAAATCTTTCTACCAGATATTGGCACTAAAGATAGAAGTTACGCGCAGCTCATTCCTTCATATCGGATATAATTTACAGGATTTCCATGATCCTAACTATCTGATGCTGGGATTCGGATTCAGGTTCAATAATAAGTATCCAACTTTTCACAGACGATAGATGCTACGTCTAGTTTGCACAGACACATTCTACAAAATATACTGAAATTATCGGAATATATATATCAAATAAGTTACATGTTTATTTGATAAATCCTTGATTTTTCACCTCACGGACGATAACAATCACCTGAATATATTATCTCTCACATACTCCTAGTATGACCAGTATATAGTTCAACACCTTAAATCTGAACAAAGTTGTAAAGATATTATTTTTCCATACAACTATTGATCGGCGTAAAGCAATTACCCCTTTTTATATTAAAATTTTGCCCGTTGGCAGGAAATTACTACCTTTGTATCAGATACAATCATATTTGTTTACCATTAAAACCGAATCTGTTTATCGCAAGCCTAGACCGTTTTTGGGAAACTTCGGCATTTTTACCAGACAACAATAAAATCAAACAAGATATTCCTATACCAAGAATCTGCAAATCCTGCTACAAGATTCCGAAAAACTTGCGGCAAGTATGCAAAGTCTTCTTACGTTCTTTTTGATATGCGTATCCATCTTTTGAAAAGAAATCCCCCTCTCCCGGAGAATCCCCCCCAAAACCTTCAGAAGTTTCAGCCTCTCCGCAAACGTCCTGTTCATCGGCATTCCGGCTGACAGATTGATGCACTGAGATCCTTCAACTGCGTAGTTCTTTCTTTCAGCCGTGGTCAATAAATGTATAAAGGTGAATCCGAACACCGATAGAAAACCAAACAATACGACATCGCTTACCCTGTCACGCTGAAAGATCTTTCGCTGAAGGATTTTATCGTGCATATCCTTCAGCCGAAAAGCCGATGAACAGGACGTTTGCGGAGAGACTGAAACTTCTGAAAGAAAAACAAGGTGTTTTGCCATGTTATACAATACGAGTGGAAAAACATCAAAACATCCTGTTGTTTTTGAAAAAGCTCCTGTTCTTTTTTTAAAAGCTCTTGATCTTTTTAAAAAACATCCTTGTCTTTGATGTGGAATTTCTGAATACAAAATCCCATCAAAAACACCGGTCCGATTCTCATAAGTAAAAACAGTGATTCAATATGGAGACAAAAATCATATTTTTCCCTCACTTATGCCTGTAACGCCTCTGTTCCTAAAAACACATCAAACATAGCGCATCAGTCATTCCCCAACGGAACAGCCGAGAAACTCTTATATTCCCTGGTCTGCCCCATCACAATCACAGGATTGTCAGAGGTTTCATATATGCTCAATACTGAAGAACTGATCCTGTCAATCTGCCAGTAGCAGTAATCCAGAAGAAGATATCTGTTATTGGGAGTGATAAAATCATACCGGAAATAATGTACATGCTCTTCCACTTCCTCGCCATCACATGTCGTCCGTGATTTACAGGAAGCCTTACCATTCAGCCCGAACTCATAATGTTCACAGACTTCCGCATCCCTGCCATCCTCAGTACGTATCTGAAATGTTCTCTCCCATGCATAGCCGGTCAGATTGGTAACAATGGTATTGCTATCCTCCCCGTAATGTTCATCAATACAACCTGCAAGAAACAGTACGCATATAACTGTCGAGCCCAATAATCCAATTAATGTTTTTTTCATAGTCCGTCACTTTTTTATTTTATTGAATACTATACCGATATATAAAATAATCTGTTCAAGTCCCTCCTTGTTGTCTTTTTCATCAATCAGGACACGCTTTCATTCTTATATTATAATAAAAGCGAGGCATAAAAGGTCTGCGCCAGCAATCATACCATTAATACTGGAATCTTTTATAATTTAGCAAGTTGTCAAAATATCTCTCATCAAGAGAGGCCGGTCTGATTTTTCGTCCTTCCAGTCTGGCCTTTCTCATCATCCAGTTCAGGGATTCCATATCTCTAAGACGGAATTCAAACACTTCCTCAGAAATATTCAGTTCACTGCCACTTCCAGCATGACAAGTCATGATTCCATCTTCATCTATTGTACAATGCCTGTAAAAACGGTAAGGGGCAGCTTTCATCTGATTGTCCAGCATTTATACCGAACCGTTCTTATTCATTGCAACATATCTTTCAATTTAACCGAAACAGAAATTATAGGTATTTTCACTACAGATTTCAATCTGTCCGTTTTTACTTCCTATGAAAACTTTATTTTCACATACCAGCCAACCGACAGCCAATGCAGTACTTTCAATACTCAGGTTAAGTATCCTTGCAAGTTCGGATATTGAAACAGACTTCACCTCATTCAGTGTATACCATATTTTTTCAGCATTGATTTTTACAGATTTCTTATCCATGATCTTATTTATAAGTAGTTCCGAATTGAATTTATATATGAAGTAATATCGGTTTCCAGGAAAAAACCAGATACTTATGACATATAGACCAGACACATGAATCTATATATCAGCCTTGTATTGGAAATTTCTTTTCAGTGGAGTTCCAATGTTTGATAATACTTTTCAGGTAAGAGCGAGATTTGCACGTGTTTATTTTTGTCATAATATAATCTCCAGGCTTGTGCCCTATGTGCAAACCCATCTAAATTAAAAGCGGAAGGGCATTAACCTCGTCTATAAGTGCGGGAGTCGAAGCCTTTGGTACAAACAGGAAACGCCCCCCGCTAAATATTGCAGGCTGAACGTATGGCTGTTCTTGGTACTTTCCGGGAAATTTCGACTTTTCACTTATACAGAACCAGCTAAACGCTTTTGTTTATAATTCCTTGTCCATTTTGATGAACATTCCAAACATACATGTATTTTACCAAAAAAACAACAATGTCAAGAACTTTTTTTGAGTTTTTTGTTTGAAAACATTTTTTTAAACAATTCATAACCAAATCATACAAAGCATTTTCACATACACGAAATATGACAGATATTTCCACATAGAATATCATTTGCTACATTCTATCCTTATAACTTGCCTTTATAACTCATCATCTGTAATGGAGCCCAATCCTTATATTTGTCCCATCACCTGCACCTTGCTTCTTCCGCTTCCGGTCTTCACCACCTGCACCTGCGCGGGGATACGTTCCGTCATCTCCGCCACATGGGAAATCACCCCTATCTTACGCCCTTGCATCTGCAACCGTTCCAAAGCATCCATCGCAATGCGCAGGGTGTCCATATCCAATGATCCGAAACCTTCGTCAATAAACAGCGACTCCACATTCATCCGGTTGGAGGATAAGGAAGACAAGCCCAATGCCAAAGCGAGAGATACCAAGAAAGACTCCCCACCGAAAGGGAATGGACACTACGTACCTCACCCATCATATCAAGATCCACAATCTGCAAGGCCAGCGTGTCCGGAATACGCTGCAATTCATAACGGGGGGCAAGATCCTGCAAATGCCTGTTGGCATAAAGTAAAAGAACATCGAGCGTATAGCCTTGAGCTATTTCCTTAAACTTAGTCCCCGTTTGGGAACCGAACAACTCATTCAGTTTCGCCCAATTCTCGTAGATGGAAGTTTTCTCCTCCAATTCCTTCTTAATGCCGGCTATGCGTTCTTTACCTTTTATATGATTCTGTATCGTCACTTCTATTTGGGCCAAGCGCCCGGTTTCCGCTTCTTTGGCGGCGGTGCAGGCTGTCAATGTTTCAGCCAGCGACTCCCTGCTCTCCGTGGTATCCGGTTTCAAGGGAGCTTGCTGATGTTCCTCCTTTTTCTGTCTTCGCTCTGAAAGGACTGCCTGAAAAACGGTTTCCTTCTCTTTCAATGCACTCAATGCTTGTTTTTCAGCCAGTATCCAGTTTTTGTCTTTGGAAAGCAATTGTTCCAACTCGGCATACGTTTCCTTTTGAAGAGTGAGCCACTCGTTTATTTTCAACTCGTCTTGTTGCAAAACAGCAGTCAGACGGACTAATTCCTTTTCCAACTGCGCGATCTGCCCTTTGTAAGATTCTGCTTGTACGGTTAGAGAATGATGCAAGTTCATTGCTTTTTCCTGTTGTTGTTCCAATTCCTTTTGTCGTTTAACATTGTTTGCAACGACCTTTTCGGTAAGTTCACCATTCAACAGAGAGGCGCGCAGACAAGTGCGTTCTTCCAGTTCAGTCTGTTGCTTTTCTTCTTTCTGTTTTTTCTCTTCGTACAAACGAATAGCATTCGCCTCTTCATTTTTCAAACTATCCCTTTGGGCAGATTTTGAGGTAAGAGCCTCTTTTATTTCGGTCTGCTCCTGCAGACGGGTATTCCATTGCCTGCCGAATTGCTGGACATAACGTTTCAACGTTCCCTGCTCCAATAAATCCTTCCAGGTAGGAATAATGGAAACGCAGGTTTCAACTTTTTTCAAGATATCTTCACTTTGTACTGTATAATTCTCAATCAAGGTGGACAGACGGGCCATCTCCAGTTGACGGGCATTCAACGTATTCTTCAGTTGTTCCATTTCCTTAGCAACCTGTTCTTTGGCACGGTTCAGTTCTTCTTCCTGCAAGGATTGGACATTGATCTGTTCCCTCATCGGATGATGAAGACTGCCGCAAACAGGGCAAGGTTTTCCCTCCTCCAACTGCGCACGGAGCAACAGAACTTCTGCCGGCAACAGACGGTTCAGGCGCTCGGCCTCTTGTTGTACGGATTTCAAACGTTGTTCCTCCATTTCATTCGCATTCCTTACTTTCTCCAGCAACTGCTGATTCGACAGAGTCTGCGTCTTTGCTATTTCCAAATTACTAAGCAAACTGGTTATCAATTCAACAGCCGGAATAAGTTGGGAATAAGCAGTATATCGCTCAAACCAAGTTTGCAAAATGTTTTGCTTCTCTGCCAACAGACTTATTTCCTTTTCAGTCCTACAGATAGATTGATGCAAATTATCCTTAGCTTGTAATGCCAAAGCCACTTCCTTCCGGCTTTCCACCAGTTGTTTTCTATTTTCTGCCAATTGCACATCCAATGCTCTAGCCTTATCCAATTGTGGTTCTTGTTGTAACAGATAAGCCTTGAATTCCGTTTGCGCCTTCTGAGCAGCTTCCCACTGTGCGGTCGCGGAAGTTTGCAAAGCAGCATTTTTCTGTATGGCAACCTGTATTTCGTTCAATCGGGAACGTCCGGCAGTAGTCTGTTGCCGGGCATTACGCTGTTCCATATACACATCGCGGATATCCTGCGCTTGCTCTATACGGGACAACAGTTCATAACGCGGACGGGCTGCTTCTATTTCTTTTCTGACAACCGAAAGTGTTTCTTCCGCCTGTATGCAACCTGTATTCAAGCGTCCTTCTTCTTCCAGCCATTTCAACTTGCCGGACAGGGTTTCCTCTTTTTTCTTCGAAACGGACAAGCGAACTTGTAATTCTTCCTTTCAGCTGAAAGTTGCTGTAATTGCTCTTCTGTCAACAACTCAATGCCTTTGATACGTTCTTGCAATAATTTATATTCACCTTCCGCCCGCTTGGTGCGTTCATAGATGGAAGCAGAGATACGTGAGTAAATTTCGGTTCCGGTCAACTTTTCCAAGATTTCGGCTTTGTCAGTCTGACGAGCCTTCAGGAAGGTGGCAAAGTCACCTTGAGCCAGCAATACAGAACGGTTAAACTGTTCAAAAGAAAGCCCGATTAATTTACTGATGTGAGATAATAATTCTGTCTTTGTTCCTTGCTGTTCTACTCCTGAAGTGAGGTTAGTCAATGTCATTTCCACTTTTTGCAAGGAACCATCCACTTTGCCACGCGAACGTCGCACCGTCCAACGTGAGCGGAAAACCTCCCCTGTCAAAGCTACAAAGTCCACTTCCGAATAACCTTCGGCCGTACCCCGACGAAGGATGGAACGGCTGTCGTTTTGAGCAATTCCCCTGTCGGCGACATCCATAACAGAAACGTTATTCTCTTTCGCCTTGTTCATACGCGGCGTACAATCAAACAAGGCCAAGCATAAGGCATCCAACAAGGTTGACTTTCCGGCTCCGGTACTGCCTGTAATGGCGAATATACCTGCCGAACATAAAGGCTCAACGGTAAAGTCAATAACAAATTCGCCTTCCAATGAGGCTAGATTCTTCCCTCTTATCGCTACTATTTTCATATTCCGGCCTCCTTGATCACACTTTCCAACAATTGTTTCATGGTATCGGGCATCTCCGTCCCTCCATATTTTCGTTTAAAAACATCCAGTGCCATATCCAGCGGACGGATGGTCTGCAATCCCTCATAGGAAGTGGCGGCAATGCCACTTGCCTTTTTCTGTGGAAGCATGGCGGCGATGCGTGCCAAACGGACTGCTTTCCCTTTCAAGGCCTCCTCAATCTTATATTTATAAGAAGGCTCGGGTTCAGTCATTAAGATCTTGATTTCCAGATAAGGTGAACGCAACGTGACATCACCGTCAGGCAATTCACCAATGACTTGCAACACTTCTTCCAACGGACGAGCTTCGGGGGGATACTTACTAAACCGGCCAACGGCTGGAATTCCAATTTTTCAATATTTGTACCCTCCGTATCTATCGTTATCATGACTACACCGGATGCATTATTCTTCTCAGCAAAAGACATAGGCATAGGAGTTCCGGAATAACGCACATTCTCCCGATGGGATACACGTTGGGAGCGATGCAGATGCCCCAATGCGGTATAAGTAATGGCTTCATTAAAGGTATCGGGGGATACACATTCCAAGCCGCCGATAACAGTACGTTCCGACCGGTCGTCTTCCGAGATTTCCGAGCCTGTGGCTTGCAGATGCCCCATGGCGACAACGGGAATTCCCTTCTCTTTCACTTTGTTGAAAAGCTGTTCATAAAGCTGCTGGACTCCCTTTGAGTAATTTTCTGCCGAAGGGTAATCACCCTGACGCAGATAGGGAACGGCAAGACAATAAGCGGTCACTTTTCCTTCTGTATAAAGGGGAACAATGAGGTGTTGCAGATCTATGTCGCCTTCCGCATTGCGCCGCACCGTGCCACGAACAATGATATTCATATCCTCCAATAAAGGATTGGGGGCCTCCAGACGAGCTGCCGAGTCATGATTTCCGGCAATGATGACAATTTGTAAAGAAGGGTTCTCAGATGTGACTTCTCTTAAAAAACGATAATACACTCGTTGAGATTCTGCTGAAGGATTTGGGCTGTCGAATACATCGCCTGCTATCAGCAATACATCTATTTCATGCTGTTTTATCTGCTGTTTCAGCATTCTAGAAAATGGAAATGCTCTTCCCGGCGGTCGTATTCATAAAAAGTCTGGCCCAGATGCCAGTCTGCTGTATGGAGAATTTTCATTAGCTGTTCGGTTTGTTTCCTGCAAAAATAGAGAATCTTTTCGGAAAGACAGATAGCAAACAGGTACTTCATTTATAAAAAGAAATAAAAAACGATCATACCCATAAGACATGATCGTTTTTATTACTTTAAAGCATGTATTTATTCAGTCACCAACCGCACCTCATAAATATGCGGAGTCACTTTCTCATTTCCTCTACCAATCTTTATTTCCAACTGATCATCAGATTGCATAGATACAGGCACGTCAACTATGCCAACCGACAAATCCGAAGCTGGTTTGTCAGCTAATTTACCTACTTCCTGCCCGTTTATCCATACTTTTGCATCCTTACGAATCTCAGGACGGAACAGGATACGGACCTTATGGACAGGTTTTCCATTCGTCTTCATACGATAACTGAACCAACCGGTTGTCTCGCGCCAATGAACACCTTCATCATCCCCCGTACGAGAGTTCTCCATCCGGATGAAATGGTCGCTTTCCGGTTGCTGTTCCCCACAAATCACCTTGTCGGTAGTAATACCATCCAATGCAGCACGTTCCTTCTCTTCTTTCGCTAACTGTTCCTGCCTTGCCTGCAACTCCTGTTTGGACAGGACGGGCCAATAAACCATATACCGGCACTCGTATAAACGGAAAAACGGTTCCACAATCATGCCCTCATAACGTTCGGGATAGACTCCGGTCAACGTAAATGTCAACGGTTTGCCTTCCACTTTCTTCAGATGAGAGAGAATATCATTCTTATCCCCCACCATGACAGGCATCGTTTGTAAAGGCAGACGGGGCCCGGCGGCTATGTGTCCGCCACGACTGTCATCGGCGAACATACCATCTGATTTTGCTTGCCCAATTGGGCGGCCAGCACAATCGGTCCGTATAAGATGGAATAGTTAGCAGAACCATCCGGCAATGCAATAGCACGCAGATGCATCGGCAGTTCCAATCTCACTTTATCACCTTTTGACCAAGTACGGTTCAAACTAACATATCCCTCTTTGACCGTTACTTTCTGTTCTTCACCGTTGACAGACAAGCGTAATGCTTCCGGGTTCGTCCATTCGGGAACACGGAAAAGAAGTGTGAATTCCTTCTCTCCCTTTTCCGGAGAAACGGCAAGAGTTGTTCCTTCCTCATCGGGGAAAGCCGTTTGTTGCTCAATATGGATATCTCCCCAACGCAAGGTAGAGGGAATGAAAAGATTGACATACAGATTATTATCCTTGTGTCCATAAATCATTTCACCATAGCGGGCATGATTTTCCATTCCCGAGCCCACACAGCACCAGAAACTGGTCTGAGGTTGCGAATATACTCTATAATGACCGGCACGCATCGGGGTGAAATAAACAAAACCACCTTGTACAGGATCTTGTGTGGAAAGTATATGGTTATAAAGCGCCCGTTCGTAATAATCCATCAAATGAGCGTCCGCACTCGTTTCATACAACATTTTTGTAAGGCGGAGCATATTATAAGTGTTACAAGTTTCAGGCCCCTGTTCACTGGTGAGCATACTGCTGAAATCATCAGCCGGATGAAAATGCTCACGCACACTGTTACCTCCGATGGTGATACTGCGATGGTCTACCACTGTTTCCCAAAAATAACGGGCAGCCTCACTCCAGTCCCGATTACCTTCCAAATCGGCAATACGTTTGAAACCTATCACTTTCGGTATTTGGGTATTGGCGTGCATACCGGTCAATTTATCCTCTTGTTTCAATAAAGGCTGCAACACAGTCTGATGAGAGAACTGATGAGCTAGTTTCAAGTAACGTTTGTCGCCGGTGATAGCGGCTACATCGGCGAATGTTTCATTCAGTCCTCCATGTTGCTGCGCAACATATCCTGTATCTGTTCATCGCTCAGTTTGGATATCAGACGAATCATCCAGTCAGTGAGTTTCACCAACATTTCTTTTGCTTCCTTACTACCTGTCTGAAGAGTTGCATCACGAAGGCCGGCATACATTTTATGAATATTGTAAAGAGGAACCCAACGATCGTTCAGTCCGAAACCGGAGGCACGAATGTTCCCTTCTTCTATTTCTTTCCACATTTTGCGCCCGTTTGGAACTCCGCACAGATAACCGTCACCGGCGGCATCCTGACAACGTTTCAGTTCACTTATCATATAATCTAAACGAACCTTGATCTCCTGATTGCCTGTAGCGGCATACATATAGGAAAGGGCCGACAAATAATGTCCGCCAATATGTCCGTCCAGTCCTGTATTTTCCCAATTAGTATAATTTTCGGCTTTAGGGAACAGACCAGCCTCCTTCAAATAAGGAGCTAACAAACGGTCGGGGTCTATTCCCAGCTGATAACGGATATCCATATCCTCTGCATGTTTGAAAGGGCTGGCGGTGAGCCGCACATCCCTAACCGGAAAACTTTCTACTTTTGTGGGCAACTGAGCATGTAAAGCTACTGAAGCTATGGCAAAAGCGGAAGTGGACAAAATGATTTTAAGTAAATTCATAATTAGGGGTTTATTTCAAAGTCTTATTTCCTTGCAAAATTAATGGAATAAATGAAAACAATCTTTTACTCCTTAAAAAAATCCTATTGAACAACCTATGATTAAACAAAGAGCATCCGATGGAACTATTTTGTGAAAATCCAAAGTAAATTCCACCGGATGAAATAACCTGATTATTTAGAATATCCCGGATTCTGTTTCAGATTGCTATTGGTCAACAATACTTTATTTGGAATAGGATACAGATTTTTGGTTTCATCACTCTTATCATGAGAGAACCAAGCTTTCGTGGTGAAGATTCCAAAACGAATCATATCCTGACGGCGGCGTCCTTCCTGACAAAACTCCCAACCTAACTCATCAAGGAAACGACCATATTTAATATCCGCTCCACCATCATGTTCTGCCTTATAACTATCTCTTCGGCCATAATCATATACACTTCCTCCCATCAATTCTGCATCTGTAACTTGCGCTTTTTCAGGCTCATTCTTAAAGGCACGTTCACGTACCTGAGTCACCAAAGCACCTGCTCCCGATTTGCCCAAACGCATCAATGACTCCGCTTTCATCATCAATACATCCGCATAACGTAACAACGGCCAGTCATTACTCAAGCGGTTTGTTATACCGGTGGCATATTCAAACTTACCCCAACGGAAACCATCATCCACATCCGACTGGTCAATAGAAGGGACATCTACCGTATAAATCAATGGCTTTCCATCAATACTACGCTTCAAGATTTCACCGGAATAGGTATATTGCTGGCCTTGAATATAGTTAGCCTCCAAACGTGCGTCATCCTTATCAAAAGAATTAATAAACTGAGGCACTGCACACACACCACCCCAAGGACGTGCAGTCAACTGATAAGTTTCCTGGTTTTCAGGTGCTAAAGTGTACATGTGGAAATCAAAATCATTCCATCCCGTCACATAAATTTCATCAAACGGCAATGCAAAGATTATTTCTTTGGAATTCTCATTATGCGTTACAAAAACATCCTTCTGATTATTTTCCAATGCATATTCTCCGGACTTCTCGGCATAATTAATCACGATATCACACTCGTCGATACATTTCTGCCACTGAACAGTACCCGACCAGACTTCAGCATTCAAATATATTTTAGCCAGCAATGCATGGGCCGCCCACTTATTGAAACGTCCATAATAATAACCTCTCGGCGTTTCGGACAACAAATCCATATTCTCTGTTATTTCTTTCACAATAAAGTCAAAGACCTCTTTGCGAGTAGACTGTTGCGGTAATGAAGTATCTTTAAAGTCTGTCACAATGGGCACATTACCATACAAATCAATCAAAATATAATAATAGGAAGCCCTCAGTACTTTCAATTCGGCAATCAACTTTTCTTTCGTTTCTCCATCCACACTGATCACACCTTCTTCTATCTGAGATAAAATACGGTTACAGGTATTCACACCATTGTACGTGCGTTCCCATCCTTGAAGTACGCCGTCATCCTCGGTAGTCCAAGTATGCTGATGCCATCTTTTATAGATATAACCGTCTACCCATCCAATACCATCGCGAGCGGGAAGAACATCCTGATCCGCACATAATTCCTGTGCACGAACCACTCCGTTCCATTGCAATAACGTTTCGCGCCAAGGTATATAAGCGGCATTTACCAGATAACTGACATCTTCCTCCGTTTTCGGCACGTAATCCTCAGACACTACCTGCCCATAACTCTCATGCAGTAAATCAGTACAAGCTGTATTTCCCAACAATGCGGCTGTCATCAGTCCCATTGTCCATAATTTTATATTTGTTTTCATCTTCAATTCCTTTTTAGTTCATTAAAATTTCACATTAACGCCGAAAGTAAATGAGCGCACACTCGGATATCTGTCACGTGTATCATATCCCGGAGTCAAGCCGTCTGTTGATACTTCCGGATCAATACCTTTATATCCGGTTATAGTCAAAGCATTCAATACCGAACCATAGATACGGAGTGACTTTATATATTTACCTACCTGACCGAAACTATATCCCAAGGTATATTGTCAATCTTCCAGTAGTCACCATCTTCTACATAATAGCTGTTGAATTCCGGTTCCACTTCCGGGCTCAACGTATGCTTGCCAAACACCAAGTCATTCACAGATTTCAAACGATTTTCAAAACGGCTGTTCTTTACATTCTCGTAATTCATACGTCCACCATTGATTATCTGGAAGCCAAACGCGCCACGCATAGTCACATTCAAGTCGAAGTTTTTATAACGAAGAGTATTGTTCCATCCTGCATACCATTTAGGAAGACCGTTACCAATCACATGTTTATCTTCAGGAGCATGGGTAAAGTCCTTATAGTTCACCAGCTCACCATTCCTGTCTTCATAGATCCAACGCCCTTCACTGTCTACATCCACTACTTTAAAGCCATAGAAATTACCGATACTTTCACCCACCTGTACTCTGTGAGAATCGGCTACCTGACCGGAGTATTCCACCGTACCCGTATTAAAATAGTCGTAATCCGACTTAAAGATACTGCCAGACAAACTGATTAGCTTATTAGAGTTCAAAGAGAATGTTCCGGTAGTGCTCCATTCAAAATCTTTATTCTGAACAGGAACCACAGTCACCAACACTTCCACACCACGATTTCTCATTGTACCCCCATTGGCCATTGTCTTATTATACAAGTTCGGAGGAGTCGGTACTCCATATTCGTATATCAAGCCATCCACATCACGGTTATAATAATCAATAGAACCGGACAAACGGCCACCCCATGAAACGAAGTCCAAACCAATATTAGTTTCTTTCTTTTCCTCCCATTTCAAATCAGGATTCGGGTTGGATGCCGGAACGATGGTCTGTATCCAATTTCCATTTACAAAAGCATACGATCCGTATTTCAACATAGCCACACCCAGGAAAGGATCTTTAGGCTGTGAACCTGTCACACCATATCCCACACGAAGTTTCAAGTCATCAAAAATCTTCTGATTCTTCATAAATGCTTCTTCGGTAATTCTCCATCCTACAGATACGGACGGAAAAAGTCCCCATGCATTATCAGTACCCCATAACTGACTGGCTCCTTCATAACGAAGGGCTCCCATCAACAAATAACGATTCTTGAATGAATAGGTGGCACGACCGAAAAAGCCGATCAAATTTGTAGGAGTTTTCTTTGAGCCGATGTTCGCTTTACCGTCTTTCAAAGCAGAACCGATGCCAATATTATGCCATCCGCCAAAATAATCATCCTGAAAACCATAGTTATCAATCCAAAGTTCTTCAAAATCTGTTTCATTGTAACTATAACCACCCAAGACACTGAATTTATGCGCACCGATTTCTTTGTTATATTGTGCAGTAAGTTCCATCAACTTCTCCATCTTGGTATAAGCACCTACCGAAGACCAACCTGCCAATCCATCACGCAAAGCAGAAATATGGCTCAAAGTCTCGCCGTAGCCACGGTTCATATTGTCACGAATATAAGAGAATACGGCAGAAAGAGTCAAATCTTTGATAGGATTATAAACAATATTTCCATTGTAACGCAACTGAGTCTTTTTTACATTTCCTTCAGCCTCATACAACAAAGCCAACGGATTCTCATATTCGAATTTGCTCACATTCTCATTCCATGTACCATCCTCATTTCTTACCGGATCAGTCGGGTTTCTACGAGTTGCCTGACCATATACCCAACCTCTGAAGCTACCCCCACTAGTTGTAGATTCCATTTGATTTTTCTTACCAAACAAACCGAATTTCAATTTCAACTTATCATCAAACATACGGTGAGTCACCTCAATACGTCCTTGAAAACTTTCGAAATCTGATTTTTTCATGATCTTGACGAGAAGCATAGTTCAAATTGGCAATATAATTAGTCTTTGAGTTACCACCCATCAATGACAAGTTGTGAACGTGGCTGATCGGCGTACGGCTAATCTCATCAATCCAGTCCGTATCAGCCCATGATCCTGGTCGGGATAAAGGGTACGGAACTCATCCGCATTCAACATATCCAATTTCTTGGCAATAAGAGAAGTACTGACGTAACCATTATACTCCACCTGGTTGATATCCACTCCTTTAGCTTGTTTGGTAGTAATCAAAATCACACCATTCGTACCGCGCGTACCATAGATAGCGGCAGCAGAACCGTCCTTCAGCACATCCACACTCTCCACATCTTCCGGAGCCACAGTACCGAGTTCGCCCGGAATTCCATCAATCAACACCAAGGGGGCTGTATTGGCTCCACCAATGGTATTTGTACCACGAAGACGTATCTGAGTACTTCCCGTCGGGTCACCATTAGGATTTGTGATAGCCAGACCGGCTACTTTTCCTTGAATCAGCTGTCCCACATCCTTCACGGCTCCTTTTACAAAGTTATCGGCTTTCACACTAGCTACAGAACTGGTTACATCCCCTTTACGCTGTGTACCGTAACCAATCACCACCACTTCGTCCAAGGTCTTGGTATCCTCTTTTAAAATAATCTCTAATGATTTTTTTCCTACTGTCGGAACTTCCTGAGTGACATAACCAATATAAGAAATAACCAATACACTCTTTGTAGGAACATCCAACATAAAGTTTCCATCAAAATCCGTAATCGTTCCCATGGTATTATTGCCTTTTACGACAACACTGGCTCCTATGACAGGCTCGCCGGAAGAATCCTTCACCTTACCCGTCACTTTTTGCTGGGCTAAGGCTGTTAATGAAAAGCTTAACAGAGTAAGCAACAAAAACAAATGTTTCATTCTATATTAAATTTAAAGTTATACATACCTTTACTGCGGGAATGAATGAAGAAGATGTGTTTTTCTCCCCGTAAAAGGTTGTGGCAAAAGAATGAAATAGGAAATAGAAATACAGGTGAAGAACCATGCTAACAGGGGATACAAATGGCTCTAGCTATAACTTGACGCATTTGTACCCCCTATTTGCAACAATTAAAGGACAGGAAGATGTTTATTCTTCGTGTTGTGATTTCTGGAACTCACTGGGAGTCATTCCAAATTCCTCTTTAAAGCAAGTGGTGAAATACTTCCGATTAAAATACCCCAACGTAGCGGCAACCTCTGTTACACTTTTGTCTTTATCTTCCAACATGTGTCTGGCATGCTTCATCTTGATGTTCCGGATAAAATCCAATGGAGTTCGACCTGTTATGGCTTTCAATTTACGGGTCAAAGTAGAACGGGACATATTCATGGCATCAGCTAGAGCTGTCACATCAAAATCAGGCTCAGTAAGGTTATCTTCCACGGCTTTTACCGCTTTCTCCAATAGAAGTTTGTCCAGTTGTACAAACTCAGGTTCAGGCAAATTCACCTTACTATCCAAATAAATACGCATTTTAATCATCTCCTTGCTGTCCGCCCACATTTCATTATTCTTACGGTCCACGCGCTTCAGATAAAGATACAGACTATAACCGGATACACCCATCACTATCAATACATAGAACAAATACGCCCACCAAGTTTCATAAAAAGCAGGAAGGCGTCGGATAGTCAGTTCAGTTACCTCTTTACTCCAAAGACCATTTTCATCCGTCGCTTTCACCTGAAAGTATAAGTGCCCTTACTCAGATGATTATAAAAAGCCGAGTTTTTTCCACCTTCCACATATACCCACGCTTTGTCCACTCCTATCAACCGATAAGCATAGCGTATCTTTGAAGCATAACGGTGGTTAAGAGAAGAAAAACTAATTTCCAAATTCTGATCATCGGGATGCAATTCTATCCGGTTAATGGAATTGCTACTCTTTCTATCTCCGAATATCAATGATTCTCCTTGCAACTTTATATCAGTTATCTTGGTCTTCACTGCACTAGCCTTTCTTTCCAACCCGTTTGATGGAGTAACCATGCAAATACCCGGAATGCCGCCCCAATAAATATTGCCATCTTTTGCTTGACAAACAGCAGTGGGAAGAAAGCGATGCAACAAGATAGAACCATCCGTGGTAAGATAGGTGCGGAACGAACCGTTACGAGGATTAAATTCTATCAGTTTCTGGTTCGTATCAATCCAAATATGATTATATGCATCAGCCACTATCTGGTTCACCTGATTACCATTCATGCCGCAGGCCCCATTATAACAAAGCAACTTATTCTCTGAAGGGTCATAAGAGTAGACCCCTCCGTCACAAGTTCCCAACCACAAAATCCCATCAGGAGCGATAGACAGACAGGAGAAGTTCTTTTCTAATTTAAAAGAACGCAGTTTTCATCTGCCGTTGTCTGAAACAAACCGTTGTCCTGAGTACAAATCCATATCAGTCCTTCCTTATTTCGACTATCCCCATCACATGACCCACATCCGGATAAACCCGTTTGACTCTTTTCTGACGAACATCATAGCTACAAAGTCCTTTGCTCAAGCCTATCCACAAGATTCCATGCGAGTCTTCATATAATTTTGTCACTGTAGCATTCTGTTCCACCTGTCCGTTCAAGTCGATAACATCTTTCAGATGCATCTCCATTCCCTGACGAGCCATGCCATAGACCCATCTATTCAAATCCTTCGCCACCCAGACCCCGTTATTGATGCGTGCTCTCGTCATCTCTCGTCCATTATTCAAAGGCAAAGAAGCAAGTGCGGGAAAATCCGAATAGATTTTCACTTTATCCTGTTTCAAGTCATACAGTGCAAGACCAGTTCGTTCCTGCATCATCCACATCATGCCATCTCCATCATCACACAAAGCCATTATGGCCGGACTGCGGTTTACCCTGTCCGCCAAAGCGGGCAAAGCATAATCTTTGGTTATATTATCCATCAGATGTAGGATGAAACTAGGACGGTCAAAAGCTGATACCCACAAACATTCCTTTCCTTTCAAGACCTCTACCAGCATGTGGTTGACAGGCAAAAGTCCTGCCGGAAATTTCAACTGCTTCAACGTCCGGTCCGGTTGAATTTGCAAAGCCATGAAATCGTGGCCGGTAGTCAACCAGATATATCCCAGTTTATCATCCTGTGCCAGACTGAGGATGAGTCCGTCCTCCTCACCGGCCGCATTGACCGGTATTTCAGAGTATACAAACATGGAATCCCCTGGGGCCGAAGGATCGAAACGTACCACGCCATCCCCCAGGTAGCCAACCAAAAATAATCCTGTTCATTATCCTGAACCATCACCGTAGGATTTCGACTTCTCATCTTATCGGGATAAGGGATAAACTCATCTTTTTCTTTGTCCAGATGATATACCCGACCATTCCACACAGAAATAATAATTTCATGGTTGCGACTCTCACAAAATCCGGAGATGGAGGCTCCTCCGTGTTCATTCCGGATAGGATATTCTTTAACCAACTGCCCGTTGGTATCATATTTAGCCAATACAGAGCGATACCCCAGCCACATAGAGCCGTCACTGGTAGCATAAAGATACATCACTGGAATATTCTTCAGACGCTTCGGATCTATAGGATGTACACTGTAATCCGATTTATTAAGAATATATGCCCCTTTGTCTGTACCGAACCATATATTTCCTTTCTTATCCTCAGCGATACATTCTACCAAGTTGTCCTCTAATAGCCCCGGAGTATCAATGTCCGAACGAAACACCTTTACATGATAGCCGTCGTCACGACATAATCCGTTCACCGTGCCATACCACATATATCCTTCACTGTCTCTGAAAACACGATGAATAGCATTTACCGGCAACTGGTCAATGGTAGGAATATCTGTAATAGTTATGTTCTGAGAACACCCCAAGAAAGAGAGAAAAGATAGTATAAAGGTCAATATATATTTCATTGTGCTTTCTATTAGAATCATAGACCGCCACAAAATTATAAAAAAGAAATCGGATACTCTAGTAATTTTTAAAATTTGCTAAAGTATCCGATAACTGTTCTATCTGCAAGTTTCCTACTTTTGGAATCTTCTCCTTACATCTGTGTTTTATTTTTCTTCTGTAGCACCTTCATTTTAATAACCGAAACCGGTTGTTTTTACATATACCTTATAATCTTTAATCATGCCTGGAGCTCCTTGTTCCGCACGCGGCAGGATACGAAAACCAGTCACGTTATATTCCTTGCCGAGATCTATCACCACCTGATGGGGATAAGCTGTATTGTCCACCGTCTGCCAGAAAGTACTTTCCTGCAGGTCATAGATCTTATCGGCTGTGCGGTTGCCGCTACGGGTCTCCTCGCTGTCGGCATAAACAATCTTCCAGTTTTCACGAGAGATTTTCTGTCCTTTCTCATCCAACACGTCAAACTCCGCAATAGCAGCAATATTGGTATTATCAAAGGAAGCCAAGCCTTCCAGACAGAAGTAACGTCCTTTCGTAGCCGGTACTTTCACTTCCTGCCAACCGTTACCTGGTTTGAAAGTACCGGCAGCTACCGGTGTTTCCTTCTCCAGTTTAATGGTTTGCCCCTGTTTACGATGCGTTTCTGGAACAGCTACGCGAAGCATATCCAAGATAGGTTTGTCCAATCCGACGATGGTCGCCTCTTTCGGACCTTTCAAGTCAAGAACAATGATTTCGTTCACTCCTTTTTTCAGCCAGCACCCCGGCATGAACAGAGTCTGCTGAGGACCGATCTCCCAGAAACGTCCCATGCACGGCCATTCACCCATACCATACCTTTTCCCCATGACTCCATATTCAGGAATGTATCAGCCACCTTATCCAAGGTAAAAGTGGCGCGATAGTAGGCCGGAACACTTTCATCATTTTTTTCTATGCCACAGGCGGCAGACGAGTTCATATCCTGAAAATTCCGGGAAGATACAAATTCATAATCTACGGGAAGATTATAAACAGTCCAGCCTTTCAACGTTTCGGCATTCTTACCGTTCACCAGTTCCACTTTTCGGTGATTCCCTTACGGTCGTGAATGGATTTGTCAAAGTTCACACGTCCCATGGCTTCCACCAATAAATCAAGCTGAGTTCCGGCTTTCAATGCAGGTAATGTCAACTCCTGCTCTCCGCCACGGCGGTCCAGACGCCCCAACAGTTTCCCGTCGGCAAAGATCTGTGTCCAGTCATGTTGTTCGGTAATTTTCAAAATGGTTCCTGCTTTCACATCTTCCGGCAGACGGGTACGATACAGAATACTTCCCCAACCCTGGTCAAATTTCTCCATCGGCCGGATCTCCTCTGTCTGCTTCGGTTCGGGAAGGTTGTTGATCAGCGGAGCCACTTGAGTGAATTTGATAGCCGGAACTTCCATTACCGGTAAGGCTTCGGGAACTTCGGGCAATGTCTGGCCTTCGTCCATGTAATCCTTCAACATATTGCGCAAGGCGAAATATTTGTCGGTGGTCCAGCCCGCTTCGCTGATAGGAGCATCATAGTCATAACTGCTGCACATAGCCGAATAAGCCGGATTATTAGCACCGCCCCACCAGCCAAAGGTCGTTCCTCCGTGAGTCATGTACAGACTGAAGGAAATGCCTTTGTCCATCATCTCTTTCAGACCATCCACCATGATTTGTCCGTCACGGGTTTCGTGCTTACGTCCCCAGTGGTCAAACCATCCACTCCAGAATTCACTGCACATCAGTGGAGCGTCAGGACGTACTTCTTTCAGTTTGGCAAACTGCTTGTCGATATCGGCTCCCGTACCGAAGTTTACAGTCCAAAGCAAATCATCCAAACCGTTATTCAGGAAATTAGAACTCCAGTCACATTGGAACAAAGGCACTTCGGTGAAGCCTGCGGCGCGTACCGTGTCACGGATGGCAGACACATAGGGCTTGTCCGTGCCATACGAACCATATTCGTTTTCCACCTGCACCATGATGATGTTACCGCCACGGGTAATCTGCAAATCCTGCAATTGCTTGCCCACTTCATGCATAAAGGCTCCCACGTGCTGCATATAGAAAGGATCGAGAGTGCGAAGCTGCACGCTGTCGTTCTTCAGCAGCCACCAAGCAGACCGCCCATTTCCCATTCCGCACATACATACGGGCCGGGACGCACAATGACGTACATGCCATGCTTCTGAGCCAATTTACAGAAAGCCGCAATATCCTTGTTGCCTGTAAAGTCATAATTGCCGGGAGTTTCCTCATGCAAATTCCAAAAGACATATAGACAGAGCGTATTCATGCCCAAGGCTTTACACATTTCGATACGATGTTCCAGTATTCACGGGGAATGCGTGGATAATGCACCTCTGCCGCTTTGACCACGAACGGTTTCCCATTCAGCAGAAAGGTATTCTTGCCCGCTTCGAATGTTCCGGACTTATTGCCGGCACATCCCGCCAGCAGCAGGACTGCCAGCAACAAAGTCAGTAATTTCTTCATGTTTATTTATCTATTGTTATTTTTCATTCTTGTTTATCCGGATTACTGTAAATGAATAAGCCGGCAATTCATATCCGAATTTCTCGCTTACTTCCATTGTACCGGCTACAGGACGAACCTGCTTGTCGGTCGGCTTGCCTGCCAGAACCGTCTTTACGGCAGTGGTGTTCATTCCTTCCAAAGATGGGAGCTCCACTTTCGCATTCACCGCTACCGGCAGCAGATTCACCAGTTTCACGATCATATCTCCTGTCTTTCCGTCGCGGACTACCGACACACCTACCCGTTTCTTCACCGCATCTTGTGCATTATCCAAAGTCACGGAAGAAGCGATGTATTCACTGCCCGCATTTTGTCCGTACATCTGCTGCGCATAGTAACCTACGGTGGGTTTCACCTCCGTATTATTGAAATAAATCAAATCCGGATTCCACTGGGTATGTCCCTCCTTGGCCAACAGAGGAGCGTATGAAGTCATGGTCACCACATCAGCATTACGTTCCACGGAAGTCAGGTACAAGGCCTCAGCCAATGCTGTTTCCATGTTGTTGGGGCGTCCCGGCAGGTGAGCCGCATACTCTCCCAGATACACTTTTGCCTTGTTGCGGTCATAACGGTCATAGAAATCCTGGTTGTTGATAAACCATCCCGGAGTATTGTAATAATGCTCGTCCACCATCGGAATACCCATTTTGGTAGCAAATTTCCATCCTTCCTCATAATCACTGCCCTCATAGAACGGACCTACGGTTCCGATAACGGTCACTTCGGGATATTTCTCCTTCACCGCATTGAAAATCATAGTGAAACGTTCTTCAAAGATATCGGTAATCAGGTCCTCGTTACCAATGCCGATGTATTTCAGGTTGAAGGGCTTGGGGTGTCCGGCTTGCGCACGCTTCTTTCCCCATACGGTCTTCTTCGCATCTCCATTCGCATATTCTATCAAGTCCAATACATCCTGCACGTACTGCGGCATTTCCTCCATCGGGATTCCGCCTTGCTGACCGCCACAACCCAGTTCGCCTACCGAGTGATGGCTGCAAGTTCCCGAGTTCTGACAAGCACTCCGGCTGCCACCACGGGAACAGGTTCAGCACCCATGTCCTCGCAGAACAAGAAATATTCATGATATCCCAAACCACGTGTCTGATGATAGCCCCACAAATTGCGCAGAGGCTTACGTTCCTCCAACGCTCCTATAGAGCCTTTCCAATCATAAATATTGTCCACACCATCTCCGTGAGCCACACATCCGCCGGGGAAACGGACAAAACGGGGATGAAGGTCGGCCAAGGTCTGTGCCAAATCGGCGCGCAGCCCGTTCTTTCTGCCTTTAAATGTATTCTGTGGGAAAAGAGAAACCATATCCAAGGCATACTTCCCAGCCATCTGCGGACAAACGGACAACACGGCATCCGCAGCATCCGCCGTTGCTGTCAGTACAGCCTTTTGTTTTTTCCACTCTGTAGATGAAACCCGAATAGCAGCCTGCGCAATCTCCTTGCCGTCTTTGGTAGTCAGTCTCACAAGCACTTTTCCACCTTTCGTATCATCCAGCACTTTGGAAAACACAGAGAAGTCATACTTCTCACCTTTTTTCACGGCAATACCGTCAAAACCGTTATTCACCAGGGCAGCACCCGGGCGGTGTACCTCCAACACTGCATAGTGGGCATTGTTAGCATGAATGGGACTGTCCTCACTGACAGACAGTTCCGCATTAGTTCCCTGTATGCTCCACGCATACGTGCTGTTCCAGTTCTTATCTCTTGCGCCGTCTTTAGCAGAATATTCAAAATCACGGTTCTGAACCAGCTCCGCATACAACCCGCCATCGGCCCCATAATTGATATCCTCAAAGAAAATACCTATTAAATGCTCGCTGATGGGCTTTACCCGTCCGGCATCCACCCGGATGGTGGCAGTGACCGGTTTCAGTCCGGCAAAACGAACGGCGTCCTGTTCGGTACGCTCATTATTCTGTATATCGCGGAATTTCTTATGCTCGGCAAAACGAATCAACTGTTCTATATCCACATAAGGTACTTTCTGCATATAGCCGTTCAAAGTATCTTTATCAAGGACAATCTGCCGGGCAGTGACCAGTCGGGGCACAGCAGGCTTCTCCGCATTGACATATTGTTGGGGAGCCCACTTCAACAAGTCGGAAGAATGGGAAGTACCCCATACTTTTCCGCTGGGGGTGAGCTGCCACCGGCAATACCAACGTCCGTCTTCCGCTTTTTCCAGAAGAGGTTTAATCATTCTCTTTTCCGACCCCCAACGTCCGAAGTCACATTTCAGATAGGCAAAGCCATCGGATACACTCAGCCACTTGTCGCCATCGGGGCTCCATGCGAATTTCAGTCCGCTGCGTCCCTCGTCTTCCGGATGGGCGTAAGAGAAGATGTAGACCGAATCGGGCTCATTATATACTTTTTCCACGGCAGCACAGACGGATTGGCCTGCTGCCAATGAGGCGATTGCCAGAGATAATAAGGTCTTTTTCATGGTATATACTTTATTGTTATGTTTCTTTTATAACGTGGGAACAACCTTCCTGATGGTTCCGTCCGGATTAAATTCCATACGGTCTATACATACTTCACGATGCACGCCAGGACCCTTCTCACGGTCTATAAGTTCTTATTAATACGATGATATACAATGTACCACTCATCCGTACCCGGAATTTGCAGCACCGCATTGTGGGCAGGCCCATAGATTTCCTTTGCAGGTCCTGAATCAGCACCACCGGCTTCTTGGCCACCTTTATGGGACCCAACGGAGATTTTGACGTACCGTATGCCACATGATAGTTAGGCGAACCGGTATCGTCCACAGACCACATAAAATAGTAAAGTCCGTTACGATAGAACACATACGCCGCTTCACGGAAAGCATAATCCTTCAGGCTTCCCCCTTTCGGAGTCAATACGGTCAGGGTATTCTCCTTGATGGAAAGCATATCCTCATTCAGCTCGGCGCCTGCCATATAGCCATTACCCCAATACAGATAGGATTTTCCCGAAACCGGATCGGTAAACACATCCACATCAATCTGCTGTCCGTGGCCCACAGGAGATTCGGTGAGGATGGGATGTCCCAAGTCTTTGAACGGACCGGTGGGAGAATCGCTACCGCCACCCCGATCTGCTTGCCGCCTCCGGCTGTAGGGTTACCACTGAAATAGAAAAAATATTTATACTTTCCGTCCACTATTTTTTCTTCAATACATGGAGCCCACGCGTTTCCATCCGCCCATATCACCTGGTCGGACTTCAGGTCAAGCATCACGCCTTCGTCCTTCCAGTCTTTCAAATTATCTGAGGAAAAGACCGTAAAGTACCACCCTCCCCATCCGGACTGTCCGTCGGTGGTAGAATAGATATAATATTTTTTAGTCTGATGAGAATACAATATTTCAGGGTCGGCGTGAAACCCTTGCAGCACCGGATTGTTGGGGATAGTCATATTACCCATTTCCTTTGAAGGCCACTTGTCAGTGATACGCTTCAGCTCGGCACGGGTAATGGGGATGATGGTTCCGTGACGCGGATGAAAGTTCATCTTTACCTCACTGTCTATCACTTTAAAGTTCTTCAGATCGGTGGTTTCGGTAACTGGTACTTCCCCTTCATATACACATCATACATCAGGATGTATTTGTCCTGACCTATCAGTTTGAAAGTTCCCGCACCTTCCACCGCTTCCGTGGTCTGCTGCTTATAGTCGGGCTGTTCCTCCCATTGACCGGAAGTAAGAGAACGAGTGGTCGCTACCTTGATCCCGTTTCCGTGCCCTTCGGTTTTATAAAACAGATGGAAGATTCCGTCTTTAAAGACGATATCGCCATCGATGCACGATTTCTTATTCTCGGGAGTAAAAAGAGGTTTCGGCTCTCCTTCCAGATCGGTGAAATCTTGGTTGGCATAGGCATAATAAATCACGTCCGCGCCGTCACCGTATTTCATCGACCAATAAACCATATATTTTCCGGCTTCCGGGTCAAAGATAGTTTGCGGTGCCCACACCCGTTTCAGTTTCTCCTGTCCGGCATAACGCTTCTGCATATTGACGATGGAAGAAGTCCAATTCACCAAATCGGTGGATTTCAGCAACACCATGGCACGGTTGGAGTCCCAGCCGTTGTCCGAAACCATATCAGTCACCACCATATAGAAAGTCTTTCCATCCTCGCAACGCAGAATGTGCGGGTCACGCACGCCACCGGTAGAGCTGATGATTTTGGAGTCGATGACCGACTTGTTGTCGTTCAGCGCCCAGTAAGTGTATCCATCCGTGCTTACCGCATAACATACGGCTTCCTCGCTGATGTGGTTACCTGTGAAATAGGTAAAGAGATAAGCTATGTAATCTTTTTCGGCTACATTGTTTTGTTTGAAAATAGTCTGCTGCGCCCCTGCCATCCAAGGCAGCAAACAGGCAAATAAGGTGATAAAAAATTTGTTTTTCATATAATTAGTCCTGAATTTGTTTGATGCAAAGATATAGTATAGGAACCTATTTTCAGGTATATAAATCTTTCAAAAGAGGGACTTTATTCGGTCAAATGGGGGAAAAATGGAAGTTTTACATCTTTTTAATCTACTGTAAGGATTTCCTCCAATCCATACAGTAGATATCAATTTAATGAGGGTTTGCTTGTGATCATTTGGTATAAAATGTATTCAAAGAATGGGGTTGCAACATTACCTCCAAATATTTCCCAGCCAACTTAACACTCAATTTCTGTTGTTCATCACTAAAATTCCCTGCTATTACCAAATATTGATTTTCGGGGGTCAGGAATATAATAACTGGTTGATTATTCTCCCCTTCATCTTGTATTGTAACATTTTGGATCCCGGAGCCACCATTTTGCTATAATGCTTTACCGCATAATACTCCGGGGTATAAACAAACGTACGCTTTTCCGAATCCACACGAATCAACGCATTCTGTTTCCATCCCCACGGACTTTCACCTTTATCGGTCAAAATACAATTCCAAAAATTATATTCGCAACATCCATTCCCTAAATAGTGATTTATCAACTCGAATGTATGTTCTGCCGCCTTCCAATCAAAACTACCCCAACCGCATTCGCTTTCCGAACAGATATATTCCCATTCGGGATGCTGTTTTCTTATGGAAGGAAGTATTTCACGTCCTTCCCATTGAAATCCCATACCACGAATACAGTTACATAAAGCCGTATCAGCAAGAATTGTTTCCACATGATCTTGACGATTCGTATTAAAAGTACCTAAATAAAGCTTTACCTCAGGATGCATTTGTTTCAAAGTAGGAGCCAAGTATTCTTTATTAAAACGAATCGTACCGGCAGCAGTCCAGGCACAACCAGGATAAGGAGTATAACTATATGCTTCATTCTGATACATCACCATATCAATAGGAATTCCTTGTTCCTTATAAGCATCTATAAAACGACAAAAATAATCTGCATAAGTCTGCAAATAACGCGGGTCCTGAATCATAAAGTCTGTTGTCGCAAGCTGACGAGGAAAAACTCCATCACGGGCATCAGTCAACTTCATTTCATTCTCATCAACCTGACCGCCTGTAGCACCATATAATAAATAATTCTGTTTCTCTGACAAACTATTAAACGGACTACTTAAAACCGGATAATCTCCATTTATTTTCATCCAGCTTGGAGGACACCAAGGTGATATCCAAAATGTAAGATTCGGATTATATTTTTGTGCAGCACGTATGAAAGGAATAATAGTCTGTTTATCACGATTAATATTAAAATATCTCAATTCAAAGTCACCCTCCACTTCGTCACAACTATACCAAGAACGAGCGTAATCATTGGCTCCCATCGAAATTCGTCCACGCGTAATCCGTAAATCACCTTGCGGAGAAAATATATTATACAATATTTCATCTTGTTCAGTACGAGTTAATAACCCAAGAGCATCCCAACAAAGTTCATTGAAAGTAGTTCCCTAATTCTTGAAAACAACACCGTTCTCTGTTCCATCTACCTGCAAAACAGGATTTTGCTCTGATTTTGATTGCAACTTCACTTTTGATTTTTGCCATACATTGCCTTCGGTACTACTAATCCAAGTCACAGACTGTGCATTTACAGTCGTCGCAACAGTCAGTAACAGACCGATACAAAATAAGGATTTAATTTTTTTCATACTATTAATGTTCTAATTATTTAAATACAAAAATTATTCAACAATCCGATAACAAGATGTAGATATACATACAAGTTATCAGATTAAAATGAGATTATCAAATTTTTAATTAACAGACGGATAACCAGGATTCTGCTTCAAGTTTGGATTCGTATTTAATGTAATACGTGAAAGAGGTATCCACATCGTATGATTATCCGAATCCGGTTCTTTATCCCACCAAGTTCCCGAATTAAAAATCCCGAACCTGCATAAAGTCTGTCTACGTAAACCTTCTCCTAAAAATTCCCGTCCCCATTCATCCAATAATTCCTGTTCTGTCAATGCACTCCCATTCTCAGGATACAAACTAGAAGAACCTGCTGGATAATAACGCTTCCGTACATAATTCAGTAATTTTTCCGCTTCTGCCTTTCTACCCTGATAGAAACGAATTTCTGCCAAATAATAATAAATTTCCGCTAAACGGATCAAAGCATAATCCGATTCTATTTTACCAGCATCATCCGAACGATAGATAGGATATTTTATCAAACACCAACCTGAATTCTGATCTCCGTAAGCCATAGCCGATTTCGGAGTTTGGGTTCCACTAGAAGGATTGGGAGAGAAACTAGCAGGATCTGTATCGCGGAAAATACCTACTTGATCACGAATGTAAAGCTTGTAGGCTCCATTGTCCGAAGTAACATATTCCGTTCCATTTGCTGTTTCATAAGGCAGGTCGCCATACAAAAACATTCCTTCACGTTTGCTATTTCCTAAATTTTTATACTTTTTCAGACGCACATCATCAGGATATTTCATAAACTTACGGACCGGCTTTCCATTTTCAAAGGAATATTCATTTCCATTTAAATCTAATCCTGGCTGTAATGCATATTTGGGGTTACAATTCCCCCAATCTGTAAAACCGAAATATTTCGGAGAGAGGAACGGAGCAACCTGCCAAAACATTTCATAATCATAAAGCCAATGCATACCACCAAACGAGGATGGATAACCAAACAATAATTCATTAGACTTATCGTTATCCCAATCAAACGGCGCATCCCACCTATTATCTATATCATAGAAACCATATTCACCATCTATAATTTTTTCACTATATTTTTCAGCTTCGACCGTCTTGTCCTCATCAATCCACCAACTGGCGTTCATATACAACCTTACCAATAAAGCAGCACAAGCTCCCTGGGTCCATTGTCCCTGCTTTAAACCATTTCCATTATTACTTTCTTTTTTTTGTAACACAGGCAATGATTCCAATAACTCTTGTTCAATAAAAGCAAAAGTTTCTTTTGGATCTGATTGTGCCGGTAACTCTGTAGTTGGATAATCCGTAACAATTGGTATATTATGTACTAAATCGAATATGGACATATACATCCACGCACGTAAAACACGTGTTTGAGAAATAAAATCATCAAACTCTTGCTGTGAAAAACCAAACTTTGCAGGATTCAGCTTACTTATATCAGAAATACTGGCATTACACTGAATGATCCCTCTGTAAGTATCTTCCCAAATTGCATTAACATACCAATCATCAACAGTCCAAGTATGGTAATGATAACGGAAATATTCACCACCATTATACCAATGTTCCTCTCTTTGCACAGTCATATAATGGTCGGCAGAAAGTTCGCCAAACCAATACATCGCCCTACAACACAACCAATATCCGTGTCCGAAAGGACGTACAAACGCCTGAAGAACATCCTCCTTGGTTTGATAGAATCCATCCTGAGGTACAATATCATAAGTAGTTTCCGACAAATCCGTACATCCCACTGACGCCAACATCCCTAATCCCAGAAATATATTTTTTAATTTAAACGTTTTCATAAAGTAATAAATTTAGAAGTTAAGTTGGATACCAAACAAGAATTGACGTGAAGACGGATAATATCCGTTCTTACTGTAAGGTAAGCCGGGTTCCATACCATTTACACAATATGCATCCTTATCTAGTCCTCTGTGATATCCGCTGATAGTAAACAAATTACGTCCTGTAATATAGAAACGTGCCTTTTCAACCCACTTATTATTTATATTCCAAGTATACCCCAATGTAGCGACGTCCAACTTCATAAAATCACCATTATGTACAAAATAACTGCTATGCACATTTTTTCCTGTAGTAATTTCCCTATTTTCCTTGTAAGCGGACTCCAGCACATTCGTATTCGGAGCTGCATCCTGCAAGCCATAATACAAATCATGGACATCATAAATCTGATAACCCAAATTACCTCGGAAATACAAATTCAAATCTAAATTTTTATAACGGAAAGTATGAGTCACAGACATTGTAAACTTAGGCAATCCATTACCTACCACCCGTTTATCCTCATCCGTACCTTTATCAATAGGAATCACTTCGCCATCTTTAGAGTAAATCAACCAACCTCCATTATCATCCAAGCCCGCATACTGGAATGTATAAAAATTACCAATGCGTTCTCCTTCTTCAATACGTTGCAATACCCCCGGATTTCCTGGTACAAAGGAAAACTACTCATCCAATAATACTTAGGACCTTCATAAAACTGATTTGAGAATGAAACAAATTTATTATTTGAAGTAGAGCCCACAAAACCAATTGTATAATTAAAATTTTTGCTCTTTATCGCATTCCAATCTAATTCGATTTCAACACCTGTATTTTTCATTGTACCTACATTAACAAACGATTGCGGAGCACCATTAGGTGGCAATGCAACATCATAAACTCCCAATAAATCCTGTTGTTTCCGACTATAATAATTCACACCACCATTCAAACGGTAATTAAACAGACTGAAGTCTATTCCTACATTCCAATTTTTACCTTTTTCCCATTTCAAATTAGGATTAGCATTGGAACTGAATCCCCAACCCTTAATATATGTTCCATTATAATAAATCAAATCATACGCCTGCATCAAGGCCAATGACTTATAACTATCAAATTCCTGATTACCTGTCACTCCGAAATCACCTCTCAATTTCAAATCACTAATCCATTGGATATTTTTTATAAAATCCTCCTCACTGATTCTCCAACCAGCAGAAACGGCTGGAAACGATCCCCATTTGTTACTAATACCAAACTTGGAAGAGCCTTCATGACGAAGAGAAAATGTAGCAAAATATTTATCTCTGAAATTATAACTCAGACGGCCGAAGAAAGCAATTAATTTGGAATCATTCCTGTAAGACCCCATACCTAGGCGTCCCTCCACTTCACTATTGTAAGTTCCAGCACCCAAGTTATCAGGTCCTAACAAATCTGAAGCAAAGTTCTTATTCTCAGCATTCAATCCATCATTTACAAAGTATTGATAAGAATATCCTCCCATGAACTTTACATGGTGGTTATCAGTGTCATAACTGTAATTTACCAACCATTCCAAAGACTCTTGTTTATTCTTGTCATATTTACGGCTAGCTTCTCCCTGAAATCCACTTTTGTCTTCTATAGTAGAAATCGAAGGACGAAACCAACTGTAATCGGTTTCTATAATCTGCTGAGCCAATGTAATTTGTGTACTTAAATAATGATTCCTATCTTTACACAACAGCGGAAACAAATTCAACTTAAACGTACCATCCAACTTAAGGTGGTACGCTCACCACCACTTTTCTCCAACTTCAAGATTTCAACCGGATTATTGGTGGAGTAAGTAGTTATCTGAGTATATTTACCCGGTTGTTCCGGATCCATCACTGGAGTAGTGGGATTTATCAACAATGCAGAACGAAAAGTATCATAATCTGCATCCTGATACTTCACTGTGCGCGGAGCCACATTCAGAATGACATTATACAAGTCACTTTTTCCTGTATGATTTAATGACAAACGGGCCCCTACTTTTTGCCTTTCCGAACGCAAGTCTATCCCTTCTGTATTTTTATAATCCACTGTTGCTTTATAATTAGTCTTGGCATTACCACCCATAACCTGCAAAGTATGACTATGAGATACAGCCACTTTAGTCAGTTCATCAAACCAATCAGTATCAGCACCATAATCATCTCCCCGTTTCTGTTCTCTAAAATCTGTAGCCGACAATACATTCAGCTCTCTGACAGGTATAGTTATATTCACAAATCCCGAATACGAAGTATGAATTTTACCATCCATAGTACCTTTTTTGGTAGTAACTACAATCACCCCATTCGATCCACGGGTTCCATAAATGGCCGAAGCTGCCCCATCTTTCAAGACATCAATAGATTCAATATCATTTTCATTCAAATTATCAAGACTACCGCCTGGTATACCGTCAATTACAATCAGCGGGCCCAATCCGGCTGAACGCGAGGATACTCCACGTACCTGAATACTAGGTGAAGAATTAGGATCAGAAGGAGTAGAGTTCTCTACTGCAAGACCTGAAACCTTTCCCTGAATCTGCATGGCAGGATTACCACTCCCAATCTGCAACATATCCTTACCTGATATGTGGGAAACCGCACTAGTCAGTTCCTTCTTTGAAATGGAACCATAACCTATTACCACCACTTCATCCAACAGCTCCACATCTTCTTTCATCATAATACGAAGTAACTTTGTATCCTCCAATCTTATCTCCTGTGAAGCATAACCTATATAGCTTACCACTATTACATCTCCTTGCTCAGCGAACAGCGAGAATCTTCCATTTATATCTGTCACCGTGCCTTGCATTTCTCCTTTCAGCATCACAGTAACACCAATCAGCGGTTCGCCCGAGACATCGGTCACTACTCCCGTTACCCCCTGTTGCTGCGCTGCCAATGCAACATCACGAGTAAGGATGATATGATTTCCCTCCATTTTATAACCGATGGAAGAGCCGGTCAGTAATGCAGCAGCACCTCGGATACAGGTTTGCCATTCACCTGTATGGTTTTACGCATCTTTACGTTCACATCTTCCTTGTATATAAAAAGATAGTCCGTTTGAGACTCTATCTCATTCAATATAGATTCCAACGGGGCATCGCTTCTATTGATAGTTACCCTCGCATTCTGTGAGTGACTATTTTCGGCCATCAGGCTGAACAGGCAGAAGAACAATAAGAATATTGATATTCGCATAATTCTAAATAATTGTTTTAAATCCGGATTTTCAAGATAATAAAGATCCGGCAAAGGAATGTTTTTCATATCTTTGCAAATGGTTATTAATACGATTTATTAAAAATAATTGTGTTAGTCGGGTCGGTGGGTGGTGCAAACACCCATCGGCTCTTTAGTTGTTTTTCATAAGGATTGCTTCATAGGCTGATTTTCCATTTTAGAAGGTTAATACATTTCTTACTTTATATGAATGACGTCATTATCCCGATTTCTTTGATAAATAAAGGCTACATCGTTTTGCAGGACACGCAGCGCATAGTCCAATCCATCAGAAATCCTAAATTTCCCAGTTAATGCAACCTTTGCTATTTCCTTTTTATCCATCTGTATTTTCAAATCATAATATTTCTCCAAGTCTTTTATAATATCAGCAAAAGGTTTATTTCTGAAACAATATAACCCCTCTTTCCAACGATATACATTATAATCATCAATTTTACTCACCACCAATCGGCCGTCTATCAAAGTCGTTTTCTGATTGGGTGCCAAGATGACGGAATTCTTTTCATCGTGAGGTAATTTTACCTTTACTCTGCCTTCCATCAAAGACGTTTCGAATATTTTTCGTGCTGAATAAGCTTCCACATTGAATTTTGTTCCCAATACTTCTACATCCAATGTACTTGTATGTACCACAAACGGACTCTTTTCATTATGAGCCACCTCAAAGTAAGCCTCTCCATCTAATATCACCTCCCGTTTGTCTGTCATAAAAGAAACAGGATATTGCATTGTAGTTCCGGCATTCAGCCAAACGTTTGACCCATCGGGCAAATCGAGGTTAACACGCTGGCCGGCCGGTACGGTAATGGTCTGTATCGCTAAATACATACCTCCATTATCTTTACCTATTGAAAATAATACAGCCGTCACACTCACCGTTATCACTATTACAGAAGCTATTTTCAGGAATTCCCTGATAAAATAGTTCCTCCTGTTCCTCATTCTCTGTATATCAGTCCGTCGGGAATGACCTGCAAGAATCATAGCATTAAACAGTTTGCGTTCCCTACGCAACAGCCCGGCATTCTCCTCAGAAGCACCGGCCCATTCTTTAACCACTTTCATATCTTCCAAAGAAGCATGACCTTCAAAAAAACGGTATAACAAATCCTTATCCATAAACACTTTTGTTTTACGTATTTATAGTAATAGCGGATGGGAAAGAACATTCCCTAGTGAAAAACTGTTTTTTTTAATGCAAATAGAAAAAAAGTAAGGATACCGGCAGATAATCCTTCAATGCAAGACGTAACGTCCTGGTAGCTTTCGATATATGAAATTCCACTCCCTTGGTTGTAATATCCAATAGTTCTGCTATTTCTTTATGGGATTTATTTTCATTACGGCTCATCACAAAGATTTTCCGAGTCTGTTCGGGCAAAGCATCCAGTGTCCTATCAACAATCTCCTGTATTTCCTTTGTAAAAACCTCATAGGGCTCGAAATCTTCCAAAGTCATGATTCTGCCCGACAATTCCCATGCATAGATTCGGGCTATTTCGTCAGAAGCATCCTGATAGACTTGTTGATGGCGCAAATAGTCAATACACTTATGCTTTATCGTGGTCAAGACATAAGCCGGAATATTAGTATCAGCAGACAAACGATCTTTGTTCTCCCAATAGTACATCATTGATTCCACAACAAAATCTTCGGCAACAGCTTCATCATGCACATAGGTACAGGCAAAGTGGACAAAACGTTGCTGGTAGTCTATAAAGAATTTATTAAATGCATTCAAATCAATGCTCATTGCCTATCAAACCGTATTAAATAAAAGGAGAATAATGGTACAAATATACATTTTTACTTTTAAAAGCAAATGAAAGCTGCCTCAAATTTTATGCCTCCAACAACGATAGCAATCCACCAAACAAAGAAAATATTCCTCCAAAGTTTCCCCGCCTTAAATAAAAGCAGTAACTTTACCAAATAATATACTAACATTAGGAAATAATGAATAACCCAGAACTACAGCGTGCCTGGCAAATAATAGAGAATACTGGCACCCATCTCTTCCTCACCGGAAAAGCAGGAACCGGAAAAACAACCTTCCTACGCAATCTGAAGAAAGAATCTCCCAAACGCACAGTCATAGTCGCCCCCACCGGAATAGCTGCCATCAATGCGGGAGGCGTTACCATCCACTCCTTTTTCCAACTGCCATTTGCACCTTTCATCCCCGATACCACGTTCAATACCGAACAAAAACATTTCCGGTTCAGCAAAGAAAAAATTAACATCATCCGAAGCATGGATCTGCTGATTATTGATGAAATAAGTATGGTAAGAGCAGATCTGCTAGATGCCATCGACTCTGTACTCCGCCGGTACCGGGACCGGTATAAACCTTTTGGAGGCGTACAACTGCTAATGATAGGCGACCTGCAACAACTTGCCCCCGTAGTGAAAGAAACGGAATGGAATATGCTGAACCACTATTATGATACCTCCTATTTCTTTGGAAGCCTCGCCTTAAAAAAAACCACCTACGCCACCATCGAGCTAAAACAAGTCTACCGCCAAAATGATCCCTATTTCCTTTCCCTACTGAACAAAGTCCGGGAGAATAAAGCCGACGAACAGACACTCGCAGAATTGAACCAAAGATATATTCCCAATTTCCATCCTGCCAAAGAAAAAAGGATATATCCAACTCACCACTCACAATTACCAAGCACAACAGATTAATGATCACGAGCTTTCACTCATCAAAGAACCGGTTT
>ENA-OQEX01000095-OQEX01000095.1-human-gut-metagenome-genome-assembly--contig:-NODE-95-length-52464-cov-2.413207_pt1 | contig 52464 bp, 67 predicted proteins | sample MGYA00242802_ERZ504649 | MGnify/ENA primary metagenome ERZ504649 (study PRJEB26092, sample SAMD00036194) | human gut metagenome | host: Homo sapiens | study: EMG produced TPA metagenomics assembly of...
GTCTTAAGTTCTTATTCGCTCCATTTTTCAAAATCCCCCTGTTTCGGTTGTTACCGGTTAAAATGCTGCCTGGTATCTAGGAGCTTTTCCAGCAGAGCCTGTGCCTGCGGCGTGGCAAGCAGCTTATCCGCGGCCTGACGGTCCTCCAAAAGCATCTTGAGCGTTTTTGCCTGCGTCGGGTTCATATTTTTGCGCACAAAATCTTCCCAGTTTCCGCTATTGATTGCCTGCTCGATATCGGAAGCCGCTTTTCCGGAGGTTTCACTCAAATGCTTCAGAGCGGCCTTCATTTGTTCGGTGTTCAGATTTCTTCCGTCAATCATTGCATTCACCACCTGTAGTGTATATAATACTAATATGCTTGCGATGGGGGAAAGTATGAACGATCTTTTACCCGATCTCTATGAAAGGAAGTCGGCTCGGATGAGGCTCCTGGTAGTTTCTGATTCTCATGGGGATTCCTACGCGTGTATCGCGCAATCCAGCAGCAGCCTGCGGCGCAGGTGGTCATCCATCTGGGCGATGGCGAAAACGATATGGAGCAGGCGATGGGCCTCTGCGGGGAGAAGCGCGTGATCTGCGTGCGGGGCAATTGCGATTGGGGCTCGATGCTGCCCGCCCTTTCACTGGAGCGGATTGCAGGCAAGCTGCTGTATCTTACGCATGGCTATGCGGAAAACGTAAAATACGGCGATGGGCAGCTCCGGCAGCAGGCGCGCGCCTGTAAGGCCGACATTGCATTATATGGCCACACCCATCGGGCTGTGACAGATTTTGAAGACGGCCTATACCTGATGAACCCCGGCGCTGTTGCAAACGGGGAATACGGGATTGTCGACATCACGCAGGCGGGTATTGTGTGCGTGAATCACAAAATCAGATAGGCCGCGCAGCGCAAGCGGGCAGCAAGACAAGCTTCGCCGCCCTCTGCTTGATAAAAGGGCGATGAACAGTAGCCTGCATAGGATAGCCAGCGGCTGTATTTTTATGATTGTTGAAAAAGGAGCGCATTCGGCATGAATGTTCTGATCGTCGGCGCGGGTAAAACCGGGCGAAGGCTCGCCCTTGCTTTATCCGGGCGAGGGTATGATGTTGCGGTGGTAGACCGCGATCAAAGCAGGCTCGACCTGTTGGGGGAGAATTTTGACGGCATCACGGTAGCGGGCGTTCCGGTGGATCGGGATGTGCTGATTTCCGCAGGCTGCGAAAATGCGGACGTTGCCTGTGTGATCACGCCGGAGGATAATGTCAACGTGATGGTCACGCAGCTTTTACGGACCGATTTTCAGGTGGAAACGATTTATACCCGCATTTTGGACCCTTCCCGCGAGGCTGTTTTCCACAAATTTGGCCTGCACACGATCTGCGCCACCCGCTATGAGGCCGACCATCTGCTGGACCTGATTACAAAGGAGGATGCGCAATTTTCCATGCTCCATTTTGGAAGCGCCTCCGTATCCTTTGAGGAGGTGCGCACGGATCGCCATGATTGGGGGCTCAAGCCTCCCAGCTTTATCATCGTAAAAATGAAATGCCCTTTGCCGTGCGCCGCAAAGGCGGGCGGCTGTTCCTGACCAATGCGGAGAACCTAATCCTTTCGGAAGGCGACAGCGTGATTTTTGCGCAGATCAATGATTAAGGGGCCTTTTAAGCGCGTTTTCTGCAATATTTGTGGCCTCTTTTCACAAAAAAGCGGCCGGGAAAGGAAATCGATACTATCATGAGGAAAATACTGATCGTCGGCGGGGGTAATCTTGGCTATTTCCTCTCGCAGGCGCTGATGGAGGATGGCTATAGCGTCAGCCTGATTGAAAAGGAGAAGGAATACTGCCGGCGCGTTGCAAATTTGCTCGATATTCCCGTGATCTGCGGGGATGGAACCATGGTGGAAACGCTCGCGCGCGGCGGCGCGGGGAAGTGTGATACGCTGATCGCCGTAACTGGCAAGGATGAGGATAACCTGATCGCCTGCGAGCTTGCAAAGCAGCAGTTTAACGTTCCGCAGACGGTGGCGCGGGTCAATAACCCCAAGAATATGGATATCATGAAGAAGCTCGGCGTGGATATCACGATGTCCCCACCCGGATTATCGCTGGATGATTGAACATGAGGTGGAGGGCGCGGCGGTGCGCTTGGTGGCGGATATCAACAACAGTGATGCGAGCATCAATGAATATAAGCTGCCGGAGCATTGGTCCCGTTCGGGCGCGACCGTTCAATCCCTGAATCTGCCGGAGGATTGCGTTTTAATTTATCTGATGCGGGATTCTTTGATTACGATTCCGCGCGGCAACACGGCGCTGATGGAGGGGGATGAGATTGTTGCCCTCACAGTGGGGAATACGGCGAAAACGTTGAAAAAGATATTTGAATTATAAAAAACAGTAGGGGCGAACTGTGTTCGCCCGCTTTTGCCTCTTGTATAAACACATATAATCCATCAAGCTATTTTACCTAGGCCTGCGGGCGAACGCAGTTCGCCTCTACGTCGTAATCAAAAACAGAAGATCTCAAAAGAAGAGGGGGGCGCACATGGTGCGCCTCCCTTTTTGGTCTGTTGAACTGGTTTTCCGATTATTGCTTTCAGGGAAAGGCAGGCGAACACAGTTCGCCCCTATGGGGAAGGGGAGAGAGGTATTCATTATATGTAAATAAATGTTATTTTTACAGGCTGATTTTTGGTGCGATTTATAGGGAATGTCAAAATTAAAAATCATCTATCAAATTTGGGAATTATGTTATATTTACAGGCCCAAAAAAATTTTTTTCATATCATTACACAAACTATTTACTTTTCATAGGGATTATGATATTATTGTGATGTAATTTATGAGAAAACGTTCCATTCCGTCGTATTTTGGTTGTATTATGGAAGGAGGAGAAAAGAAAGGATTCCTTTGGGTCGAATAAATATTGGGTGAATATCCTTATATTTACGGAAAGAGAAATAAATTAGGGTAAAATCGAAACTTTCTATCAGAAAAAGGGGGTTAATCAAGTGACAAGATACGAACGTGATATTATGACAGATAACAATATTGCTCCAGACCTTATGGAACAAATCGGTAAATATTTAAAACAAAAACGTCGTGCGTCTACCTTACCTAGGAAACAGACGAATGTGATGTCGAAAGAATTATTAGATGATATTATGTCGTTTGTTGATGAGAATCCAAATGCGACGATGGATGATATCGTTAATGATTTTGGCACACCTGAGGAATATGAGAATCAACTTTATGAAAACGAATCTGATCATGAAGTAGAGAAAATAAAGCAACGTATAAAATTTCGGAAAATCATTTTAATTGCGGCAATTCTTATGGTTACAATTATTGGAATAGTTTACGCGAGTGCCTTTGTAATTCAAAATAAGGACGCTCCAGGAACATATGAAGAGATAAAGCAAGATGAGAGTGTGTCCTATGCTAATATTGAGGGGGTTGAATGATTATGAAAAAGAAATTTTTATCTTTGTTTTTCTGCTTTATAATGTTGGTAAGTTTTTGTGCAACGGCTTTTGCTACTAATGATACAATTGTAAATAATACTCAGGATATTCAATATTTCGAAGATGGGAGTAGTCTTGAAGTAATTCTTAGAGAAGATAATATATTAACTCGGGGAACAGTTTTTTACAAATCAGGAGGAAAGACGCTAATATTTCGTGATAATAATGGAGACAAAATGTGGGAAGTAAATTTTAATGTTACTTTTAAAGTTAACCAGGGTGTAAGCGCAACATGCACAGAAGCTTATTTTACTGCTCCTACGATTTATGATAGTACTTGGAAGTACATTACTAATTCGACGAGCAAAAACGGCAATAAAGCTTCGGGTAATATAACTATGAAAAAGTATTTTATGGGTCTTCCTATAAGGACGGAAACTCCGACCGTTACCGTAACATGTGACAATTATGGAAATCTTTCTTAATCATTAAAATATAAAGTTTTGCTGATGTAGTCGCATCCTCCATGGAAGCGTGGATTCATAAATGGTTATCCCTGTGGGGCGTTTTCACAACGCTTCACAGGGATAGCGGCTTTTTTGGGCAAATCGTTAGGATCGGTATGCAGAAGAACACAATTTACCCTCCGCTTAGGAGGACGGTCTACCAGGTAAATCAGCTTCAGGCAGTATTCTTCCGCTCTCTTTTTTAAAAACGCCGCATCTTCCGCATCGATTTGGCCATAACACACGCAAACATTGCATTGCTGAATGATAGAGCGTCTGCCGCCTAGTATGCTGGCCAGGGATTGATAGCATGAAAGGAGATCAACGCCGTCGGCCTCCTCCTCTATCATTTCGTGAAAAAATTGCTCCCGTGGAGGATACCACTGGGATTGCATCGGGCAGGCAAGCTGAAGGAAAAGCCGCACGCGGGAATCGCTCTGCTTGCGCTCCAGCACGGCCCTGGCCGCCAACAGGTCGAAGCCGGTGGCCGCCCCAGTGTAAAACTGAAAGATCTCCTTACTGATGAGCCGATCCATCACATGGTTGATGCGGGCAATAATCCGGCGCTCCTGCTCTTCTGGGATGCTTTCCGGGCCGGCAAAGCAACACGCTTTTTCAAAAAGTTTTCTCATGTTCAACATCCTTCATTTTGACTTCTTTTGGCCTTCACTATGGCTCATAATGCAGTCACAGCAAAATCCGGTTTTCCCCTGTTCCCATAGGAAAAACAATATTAGAGAGAAGGTATTCAAACCGTGGATGGTATTATACGAAATTATACGTTTCGAATCAACTCGGAATTGCTGGAAAAGTTCCACTATGTTTCCCGGATAAACGGACGCTCCGCCAACATGCAGATTTTAATCTATGTGCAGAAAACTGTGGAGCGCTATGAATCGGATAACGGGCCGATTGAGGTGCGGGGGATCAAATACACTCCCTCCAAAAAGCTCCCCGACGAAAAGCGTTAGCCGGGAGACGTTGCCCATTCTGCCCCATTGGCGCGGCAGATAAAAAAGCACTGGCGTCCGCTCTGGCGGACGCCCAGTGCTCTTTTGACGAAAAAGAAAAAGCGTTTCGTTAAACTGCACAAGAATCATGAGATATGGATTTTAGAAAAAGGATTCGATTTGTCAGGTGGTCCTTTTTCAGCAAGCATAAAAACAGGAATGCGCTCATGCCGCGCGGGAATTTCCTCTTGTCTTCTCACAAAGGGAAACAAAAAGAGCCGCGGGGAGTTCCCCGCGACCCCCGCACGGGCCCTGCGGCAGCAGTAAGCAGAGAGCCACGACCCAACCCGTTCGGCGAGCTTCCCAAACTCGCTGTGCTTGTGCAGCAAGCGCATACTCACCGGCGTTTCAAACACATGGAAAGGCTCGTTTTTGCTGCTACGCAACAAGATTCTGCGGGCGCTGCCTTGGCCTTCCGCCAGCGCTCAGTGGCGCAGAAAAATGCTGCTTACGAAAGCGCTCTGAAACCCTGCTTTTTGTTTTGTGTGCTCTTTTCAAACGATAGAAAGTGGCAAGCTTATTCCAAGCCGAAGAAGGCTTTAAAGGCGCGGAAGGCCATATAAACGTCGATTTTAGAAACCACCTCAAAGGGCGCGTGCATCGAAAGCACCGGAACGCCAACATCCACAACGTCCACATCGAGGTTCGCTACATACATGGCAACCGTTCCGCCGCCGCCGAGATCTACCCTGCCGAGCTCCCCGGTTTGCCAGCAGATTTGTTTTTCGTCAAAAAGCCTGCGCACTTCGCCCATGAATTCCGCGCTGGCGTCCGACGTGCCCGATTTGCCGCGGGAGCCGGTGTATTTTGTCACGACTACGCCGCGGTTGAGGTAGGCGGCGTTTTTCTTTTCAATCACATCCGGGAAAGTGGGGTCAAAGGCGGCGTTCACATCCGCGGACAGGCAGCGGGAGCGGCTGAGCACGTCGCGCGCCTCCAGCCCTTCCATGCGGGCGAGATCCGCGATGAAATATTTGAGATAGGAGGAGTTGAGGCCGGTGTTGCCATCGCTGCCCGTCTCCTCCTTATCGGTGAGGACGGTGATCGCCGTATATTCCGGCTTTTCGCAGGCAAAGGCCGCCATAGCGGCCGGGTATGCGCACACACGGTCGTCATGGCCGTAGCCGCCGATCATGCTGCGGTCAAAGCCGATGTCGCACACCGGGAAGGCGGGCACGAGCTCAAGCTCCGCGCTGAGGAAATCGCTCTCCACAATGCCGTATTTTTCATGGAGCAGCTTCATAATATTGAGCTTCACAAGCTCGCTGCCCTCATCGCTGCGGAAGGGCCGGCTGCCGATGAGAATGTTGAGCTCCTCGCCCCGCACGCCGTCTGCAAGCGTGCGCTTCATCTGCTCCTGTGCCAAATGGGGGAGCAGGTCGGTTACAACGAATTTCGGCTCATCCGGCTGCTCGCCGATGCTCACATTGATCTTGCTGCCGTCGCGGCGGATGATCACGCCGTGCAGAGAGAGGGGAATTGCCGTCCACTGGTATTTTTTGATGCCGCCGTAATAATGGGTTTTGAACAGGGCCATCTCAAAATCCTCATAGAGTGGGTTGGGCTTGAGATCAAGGCGGGGAGAATCAATATGCGCCGCGGCAATCCGCACGCCTTCTCCCACGCTCTTTTCCCCGATGACGGCGAGAATAATGGCTTTTTCCCGGTTTAGGCGGTAAACTTTATCGCCCGCGTGGTATTTCTTTTGCGGATTAAAGGGAGTGAAGCCCAGCGCCTCTGCCTTGCGGCAGAAAATCCAGCGGCTTCTCGCTCCGTTTTGGCGGAATTTAAAAAGACCTTGTAATCCTCGCAAAATTGATCGGCGCGCTCAATCTCCGCGTCGGCCAGGCCGCCGCGCATCGCGTGCTTCGGCTTGAGGAACAATTCCTCCTGTAGCTGCTCGGCCTTGCTCTTTTCTTTGCCTAAATTGCTCATGATGTGGTTCCTCCTATATGATAAAGATTCTGGTAGCGGTGCATGGCGTTCGTTACCTTTTTGACATAATGGGCGGTTTCTGGGATAGGGATGCTGTCGAGCGTTTTGCCATCCTGCGACACGCCCGGATCCTTTAGCCAGCGGTTAACCTGCCCCCGCCCGGCGTGATAAGCGGCGAGAATCTCCTGCGTGGTGCCGAATTCCTCCTTGAGCAGGCGCAAAAACAGGGTGCCGTAGCGCACGTTTACTTCCTTATCAAAGAGCGCGTCGCCCTCTAACGTTTCGCCCGTTTTGCTCTGAAGCCACTGGAAGGTGGGGAGTGTGAGCTGCATGAGCCCTTTCGCCTTTGCCGCGGAAACGGCCTCGGCGTCAAAATCGCTCTCCGTTTTCATCACGGCGTAGACAAGCGCTTCATCCAGCCCGTTTTCATCGGCATAGCGCTCGACCAGCGCCGCCTCCTTCATTGGGTAAAACGCCTTGAGCAGAGAGCGGTAGGATACCGCTGTCACCACGGCCACCAGGGCGGCAAAGAGAAGAAACAGAAGGCTGATTTTCAAAAAAGCTTTTTGTTTTCGGGTTTCCATCGCTGGCCGCTCCCTTTCTGTTATGCATTTTGCTGCATATTTTTATGCTTCTTCTGTGAAACGGATGCGCGCCCATACGGGCTCCAACTCCTGTTGCAGGTCAAACGGGGGATAATTCCGCACCAAAAAATCCGCGTGCTCTTTATAGTATGTCTCACTTTTTTGCGCATTCACACGCAGGCGGGCAGATTCTTCGCTGATTTGATCGCGCTGCATGATGCGTTTGATCCGCAGCTCTTCCGGCGCGACGACGGCGATGATGAAATCGCAGGCGCGGTTTTCGCCGCTTTCAAAGAGCTGAGGCGCATCCAGCACCACGGCTTTTGCTTCGTTCTGAAAAGCGCATGCCGTTTCGGCGCGCATTTGTTGGATGATCGCGGGGTGTGTGATTGCGTTGAGCCGCGCCGTCTGCCCAGGGGAGGAGAAGGCGCGCTGTGCAAGCAGAGGGCGGTTGAGCGACCCATCCGGCAGGATGAGATCCGCTCCAAATGCAGCCGCCAGGGCGGAGAGAACAAAGCTGCCCGGCCGCGTCACCTTGCGGGCGATTTCATCCGCATCGATCACCGCCAGGCCCTGCGCGCGCAAGAGGGCGGCCGCCGTGCTTTTGCCCGCCCCTGTTTGCCCGGTCAGACCAATGACGGGGCCTTTTTGTTTGCCATGATGAAAGCAGTCCTTCCATATGGGAGATCGTGAGGGCATTTGTAAAATGCAAAATTCCTTTGAAAAAGCAATTAAAAAACGCTTCCCAATTATACATCAATCATTTCAAACGCGGCGGCACGCAGCAGCCGGTTATAAACAGCAAGGCCCACGCCCTGCTTTTCCGGGCAGCGCGCATAGGCGGTGTGGATACCCATCGCGTCGAGTGAACGCAACGCATCGAACAGGCGCTGTGCCTGAGAGGAAGGGTCTCCCTCCCTGCCACAGGAGAGCGCGCGCACATGTAGGGCGGCTTCTTCCCCCTCATAGCATAGCGCTGCAACGCCCGCGCCCGCGTGATTGTTGACATATTGCGCATAGCGCTGAAACGGCCCGCGCAGGATTACCACATGGGCCTTCGGTGCATAGTGCTTATATTTCATGCCGGGAGAGGCGGCCTTTTCCCCTACCGCTAACTGCTCCTCTACGGCGCGGTCTATTTCCACCTTGCCGAGTACGGCGCGCAGCTGCTCCGGCGTAATGCCGCCCGGGCGTAAAAGCTGGGGCAGGGCGATGCGAGTGTTACAACAGTGGATTCTACGCCCACCGAACAGGGGCCGCCATCCACCACCGCCTGAATGCGCCCTGCCATATCCGCCAGCACATGCTGTGCCGTGGTGGGCTGGGCTGCCCGAAAGGTTGGCGGAAGGGGCGGCAAGCGGCACGCCTGCCGCTTGAATGATTGCGCGGGCGAGCGGTGGAGGGCATACGCACCGCAACCGTGTCAAGTCCGGCGCTGACTTCCTCCGGAATCGCGGGGGATTTTGGCAGGATCATCGTCAGCGGACCCGGCCAATAGGCGCGGGCAAGCCGGATTGCCTGCGTGGGCACTTCACCGACCAAGGGATAAAGCTGCGAAAACGCCGCGATATGGACGATCAGCGGATTATCCTGCGGGCGGCCCTTCGCCTGAAAAATTTTTGCCACAGCCTGCCCGTCAAGCGCGTTTGCGGCAAGGCCATAGACGGTTTCCGTCGGGATTCCGATAAGGCCGCCCGCGCGCAGGAGTGCGCCGATTTCCGCCAGCGCCGGCTGGTCGTCCGGTGTGATCTGATAAAGGTTTGTCTGCATGGAAGCCCCGTTCCTTTCCAAAGCAAGTGCGGGTGTTAAGCATCGCTTTCCGCTTTGAGCTTTTCCGCCGTGTCCGCCGTGATGAGCGCGTCGATCACTTCATCGAGCGCGCCATTCATAATCTGCTCGATTTTATAGAGCGTTAGGCCGATGCGGTGATCGCTGACGCGGCCCTGTGGGAAATTGTAGGTGCGGATGCGCTCACTGCGGTCGCCCGTGCCTACCTGCGCGCGGCGTTCGCCTGCAATCGCCTCATGCTGCTTTTCCCGCTCCGCCTCCAAAATGCGCGAACGCAGGATTTTCATCGCGCGGTCTTTATTCTTATATTGGCTGCGCTCGTCCTGGCATTCGACCACCGTGCCGGTGGGCAGGTGCGTGATGCGGATGGCGGATTCCGTTTTATTGACATGCTGCCCGCCCGCGCGCCGGAGCGGTAGGTATCGATCTGCAAATCGGCGGGATTGATCTCCACATCCACCTCTTCCGCCTCCGGCAAAACAGCCACGGTTACGGTGGAGGTATGGATGCGGCCCTGCGATTCCGTTTCCGGCACGCGCTGGACGCGGTGCACCCCGCTTTCAAATTTCAAGCGAGAGTAGGCCCCTTCGCCTTCAATCATAAAGCTAACCTCTTTGAAGCCGCCAAGCTCGGTTTCGTTTGCGCTGAGGATTTCGGCCTTCCAGCCTTTGCCTCGGCGTACATGGAATACATGCGCAGGAGGGAGCCTGCAAACAGAGCCGCCTCCTCCCCGCCCGCGCCGCCGCGGATTTCTACGATCACGTTTTTTTCGTCGTTCGGGTCGCGCGGAAGCAGCAAAACTTTCAGCTCCTCCTGCGTGCGCTCCATTTCAGCGCGTGCCTGCTCCAGCTCTTCAAACACCATATCGTGGAACTCTTTATCGAGCCCGCCCGCGTCGAGCAGAGCTTTCGCCTCCTGAAATGTATCGCGCGCCGCCTTGAACTGGCGGTATTTTTCAACGATCGGGCCAGGCGCTTCGCCTCTTGCATGAGTTTTTTATACTGCGCCTGATCGGTGACGATCTCCGGGTCGCACAGCCGAAGCTGAACCTCTTCATAGCGCGTTTCAACCTTTTCTAACTTTTCCAGCATAGAATGAACCATCCTTCCTTTGGGGGAAAGCCGCAGGGGGCCTTCCAGCGTCTCGATTCAAACGGTCAATCGGCGCTAAGTTTCCGCATCCGGCACGGCGGAACCTTCCCGAAGGATTTTTTTAATATTCTTTTCGATTTTGGCGCGCGGCGCCATAATCTCACGCCCGCACTTTGTGCAACGGATGCGAAAATCCATCCCCGCGCGGAGCACGAGGAATTCTTTATTTTTGCAGGGGTGTTCTTTTTTCATCATTAAGATGTCGCCGGGCCTCACATCCATACCCAAATCGCCTCCAGCCGGATTCCAAAAGGAAAAGATATGGTAAATATTATAGCACAAAGGGGCATGAAAAAAAAGCATTTCCCATATATATAGCAACGTAGCCGGGCCGTATTTGCGCCCCTTAGGCGGAATGCCGGCAGCCGCAAACGAGCGGCAAGGGCAGGTAGGGTCATGCATAGTATGAGAAAAAAGAGGCCGCTTCAGGCGGTGAAATGGGTGGGAAAATGAAACATTTTAAGCCGGAAGGCTGGCTAATGGACACACCGGAAAACCGCGCTGCGTTTGCATCCTCCGCCGCGCTGCGCGATGCCTATTTTGAGGGCAGAATTTTGGAAGCGCGCGCGCTGTTGTGCGATAAAGATCACAATTTGCACGTTGATCTCGGCTGCATGGAGGGGATCATCCGCGTGAGGAGGCGGCCGTGGGCGATCGAGGAGGCAAGGTGCGGGATATCGCCATTATTTCAAGGGTGAATAAGCCGGTTATGTTTCGCATCACAGGCTTCGATGCGGACGCGCTAGGCCGCACCTCGCGATTCTCAGCCGCCGTAGCGTACAATTAGAGTGCATGGAAACCGATATTGCCCGCCTGACACCAGGCGAGGTAATCGATGCGCGTGTATCCCACATGGAGGCTTCGGCGTTTTTTGCGACATTGGGGCAGGGCTGAGCGCGCTAATGCCGATTGATAGCATCTCTGTTTCCCGCATTCCGCATCCGTCGGAGCGGTTCCGCACGGGCGAGGATATCCGCGCTCTGGTCAAGGGGATTGACGAAAATGGGCGCATCACGCTCACGCACAAAGAGCTGCTCGGCACCTGGGAGCAAAATGCCGCTCAATTCAAGGCGGGGGAGACGGTGCCGGGGGTGATCCGCTCTGTAGAGAAATATGGGGTATTTGTGGAGCTTACGCCGAATCTCGCGGGGCTTGCAGAATATGTGCAGGGCGTTTATGCGGGCCAGCATGCGAGCGTATATATCAAAAGCCTGATTCCGGAACGCATGAAAATCAAGCTGATTATCGTGGATGCTTTTGACGCGGAGTATCCTCCCCCTCCGGTGACCTATTATACGGACAGTGACTACATCGACCATTGGATCTATTCCCCGGAATGCTGCCCAAAGGTGGTTGAGAGCTTCTTTTCCCCTTTGGAGGAGCAGTAGGCAGGTTGAGAAAGCGGAGAAAAATCCGTTTCTAGTGTCCCCCTTGTGGGAATCTGGAAACGGATTTTTGTATATTCCGGCAAGGTAAGTTCTAGAAAAACATTTTTGTGCTTCAGAAACTGTTATCCTGCACAAAAACAAAACGCCGGATTTGGACAAGTGAACAGGATTTTTTGAAATACGCCTCATTTAATGGATTCTCAAAAGTTTTTATTGAACTGCATCATCAATTATGCTATAATTCACGGTGACACAGAAAAAATATTATTGGTTTTGAATAACAAATATGCTGCGCCCCGCTGGGGCGGGCGTGAAGGAGGAAATTGGTTTGAAAGCCTATCATGCAAAGGATATCCGAAATATTGCGATCGCCGGCCACGGCGGAAGGGGTAAAACGACGCTCGCAGAGGCGATGCTTTATCTGGCGGGGGTAACAGAGCGCCTCGGCCGCATTGCAGACGGGAATACCGTGCTCGACTATGATGGAGAAGAAAAAAAGCGCAGGGCCTCCGTTTCTACAGCAGTTGCGCCGCTGGAATGGAATGGGATTAAGATGAACCTTGTCGACACGCCCGGCCTGTTCGATTTCGCAGGCGGAGTAAGCGAAGGCATTCGGGCAGCGGATTGTGTGCTGATTACGACGGCTGCCGGCTGCAAATACGACGTTGGTGCGGAAAAGGCTTTCAAAGCGGCAGACGCACGCGGAATTGCGAAGATGTTTGCAATTACTAAGGTGGATGCTGAGAATACCGATTTTTATAAAACGCTTGATTTCCTCAAGGAAGTTCATGAAACGCAGCTGTGCCCGATTGTTGTGCCCTATATGGAGGGCGGTGTGGTTCAGGCATATGTCAACCTCATGGCACAGAAGGCATTTACATATCAGAATGGTAAGGCAACCGAAGTTCCCGTCCCGCAGGATGCGCGTATTGCGGAGATGATTAATTTTCTCAAGGAAGCGGTCGCCACGACGGATGACGAGCTAATGGAGAAATTTTTTGATGGCGCGGAGTTCACGCAGGAAGAGATCATCCGCGGCTTGCAGAACGGCATGACGGACGGCTCGATTTACCCTGTGTTTGCCTGCTCCGGCTACACGACTCAGGGCGTTGACCAACTGCTTGACTGTCTGTCGAAGATCGCGCCGCGCGCCTATGAATGCGCGGGTGAAACGGCGGAGGATGCGGATGGGAATCCGGTTGAGCTTTCCTGTGATGCGGATGGCCCGCTTGCCGCGATTTGCTTTAAAACAATTGCCGACCATTTGTGGGCAAGATGTCCTTCTTTAAGGTCGTATCCGGTAAAATCACGGCGGACGTTCCCGCCTATAATGCACGCACGCAGGAGAGTGAGCGCATGGGTAAGATTATCTCTGTGCGCGGTGCGAAGCAGGAGGATATTTCGGAAATCGCAGCGGGCGATATCGGCGTTGTGACAAAGCTCTCAAATATGCGCACGGGCGACACGCTGTGCAGCCCGAAAAAGGTATTGAAGCTCGCTCCTGTCTCCTTCCCGGAGCCGTGCCTGAGCATGGCGGTCAAGGTGGCGAAGAAGGGCGAGGAGGAAAAGGTAGCGGCGGGCCTTTTCCGTCTGATGGAGGAAGACCCCACCATCACCTTCCGGTCCAACCATGAAACGCACGAGCAGATTCTTTCCGGCCTCGGCGAACAGCATCTTGATGTGATCGTTTCCAAGCTTAAAACGAAATTCGGCGTGGATGTATCCCTTAGCGTGCCGAAGGTGGCATACCGGGAATCCATCAAAAAGCGTGTGGAGGTGCAGGGCCGTCACAAGAAGCAGTCCGGCGGCCACGGGCAGTTTGGCGATGTGTTTATCCGCTTTGAGCCCTGCGACAGCGATGAGCTGGTGTTTGCGGAGGAGGTTGTGGGCGGCTCCGTGCCGAAAAACTTCTTCCCAGCTGTGGAAAAGGGTCTGCGCGATAGTGTCACAAAGGGCGTGTTGGCCGGGTATCCGATGGTTGGCTTGAAAGCGACGCTGTATGATGGATCTTACCATCCGTAGATTCTTCAGAAATGGCGTTTAAAACGGCGGCGTCTATTGCTTATAAAAACGGTATCCCGAAGGCGGACCCGGTCATTCTTGAACCGATTGGGACGTTAAAGGCCTATATGCCGGATGAGAAAATGGGCGATATCATGGGTGATATCACGAAGCGCCGTGGCCGCGTGTTGGGCATGGGCCCGGCAGAGGATAAAATGCAGGAGATTGTGGCTGAGGTGCCAATGGCGGAGATGGGCGATTTTGCAACGACGCTGCGCTCTGTAACGCATGGCAGGGGCCATTTCTCGCTGGAATTCACCCGCTATGAGGAAGCGCCGGCGAACGTGGCAGAAAAAGTAATTGAGGATGCGAAGGCACAGGAAGAAGAATGAAAACCGCATGGAGCCTCTCTTGGTACCGCGTGGTTATGGCAGGCATTGTTTGTATGAAAAATTGAGAAAGGGGAACGGCGGCCCTCGAGTTGGGGGCGCGCCGTTTCTTTTTTTCACTCTCCAGTGTTTCCACAGGTTTTGGTGGAAAACTTTGTGGAAAGTATGGAAAACTAAGCAGATCAGGTGTTTTGATGGGCTTACCTCCTTGTTATCCACGAATCGGCCTTTGGCTGGATTTATATTTGGCCAAAAAGCTGTGATAGCCGTCAGCAGCATCCCTCTGTTTTTTGGGGTATAGCAAATATTAAAAAAATCGTCTGCAATAAGGCCTTGATTCAGTGGTTTTGTCGCTTGCATTCCGATTTGCCGCAATGCTATAATGAATCAATTTATTTCATAGCTTGAGGAGGCCGGAAAATGCTTCTGTTGAACCCGGAAGAGAAGTTTGTCAAAGAGGGCCTTACCTTTGATGATGTGCTGCTCATCCCAGCCCATTCGGATGTTCTGCCCAATCAGGTGGATGTATCAACGAAACTCACCAAGGATATCTCCCTGAACACCCCTCTGATGACCGCTGCGATGGATACTGTCACAGAGGCCCGTATGGCGATTGCGATTGCGCGCGAAGGCGGCATTGGCGTCATCCACAAAAATATGGCGATCGAGCGCCAGGCACAAGAGTAGATAAGGTGAAGCGCTCTGAGAACGGTGTAATTGTCAACCCGTTTTTTCTTTCGCCCGACCGTTTTGTTCATGAAGCGCTCGATTTGATGAGGCGGTATAAAATTTCAGGCGTGCCGATCTGCCGGGAGGGTAAGCTGGTCGGTATCCTGACGAACCGCGACCTGCGGTTTATGACGAACTTTAACGTTCGAATTGAGGATGTGATGACAAAAGAGAATCTTGTCACCTCCCATGTCGGGACAACCCTCATGCAAGCAAAGCAGATCCTTATGCAGCATAAAATTGAGAAGCTGCCTTTAATTGATGACGACGGTTATCTACGCGGCTTAATCACAATTAAGGATATTGAAAAGAGCGTGCAGTACCCCAACTCTGCGCGCGATAAGGGCGGAAGGCTCCTCTGCGCGGCGGCAATCGGCGCAACGGCGGATGTGCTGGAGCGCGCTGGCGCGTTGGTGGAGGCGCAGGTAGATGCGTTGGTGCTTGACTCCGCGCATGGTCACAGCGAGAATATTCTCAAGGCGGTCGGCAAGGTGAAGGCGGCATTCCCGCAGGTTTCCCTCATTGCGGGCAACGTGGCAACGGCGGAGGGCACCCGTGCGCTCATTGAGGCGGGTGCAGACGCGGTAAAAGTAGGCATTGGCCCCGGCTCGATCTGCACTACGCGCGTGGTCGCGGGCATCGGTGTGCCGCAGATCACGGCGGTTTATGATTCCGCCTGTGTGGCGGCAAAATACAACATTCCGATCATTGCGGATGGCGGCATCAAATATTCCGGCGAGATCGTAAAGGCGCTTGCCGCCGGAGCGAATGCGGTGATGATGGGCTCGCTGGTGGCAGGGTGCGAGGAATCCCCCGGCGAGAGCGAGATTTATCAGGGCCGCCAGTTCAAGGTATACCGTGGAATGGGCAGCATCGGTGCGATGAACCAAGGCAGCAAGGATCGTTATTTCCAGCAGGATAACCGCAAGTTGGTGCCAGAGGGCGTGGAGGGCCGTGTGCCTTATAAGGGGTTGCTGTCTGAAACGGTGTTCCAGATGCTGGGGGGCTGCGCGCGGGCATGGGCTATTGCGGCTGCAAAACCATTGGTGAGCTGCAAAGCAAGGCACAGTTTGTGCGCATCACGAGCGCCGGCTTGGTCGAAAGCCATCCGCATGATGTGTTTATTACGAAAGAAGCACCCAATTATTCCGGAAACGCTTAAGAAGCGGCGATATGATGAATTTGCTTGTAACGATAGGGAAAAAACAGCATCATTTATCCGTGAAACCCGGCACGCCATTGCCTGAGGCTTTGGCTCTGCTGGGTTTTCCAATTGCGCTTCCCTGCGGTGGAAAAGGCTCGTGCGGAAAATGCAGAGTCAAAGCGACAGGGCAATTATCACCCATTACTCCGGCGGAGCGGCGTTGCCTCTCGGCGGGGGAATTGCGCAATGGATTGCGCCTGCTATGTCAAACGGCTGTGCTGGGGGAGGCCCGCATAGAGCTGCCGGAGGAAAGTGCGGAGATCGTGGTGGAGGGCGTTTCCGCTATGCCGCAAAACAGGCCGATAGATGGGAAGGCGCTTTGTGCTGCTTTGGATATAGGGACGACAACCGTTGCGGCCCGGCTCTATGTGGCAGAGGAGTTGGAGAGCAGCCCGGTCGCGTCTGCTGGGCGGCGAAATCCGCAGGCGGCATTCGGCGCAGACGTTCTCTCCCGCATGGAGAGGGCACAGGCAGGGGATGCACCCGTGCGGGATGGCATCATCGATTGCTTGGATGATCTGCTCACAGAGCTTATGCAAATGGCGCAGGCACGCCCCGCCCAGATTAGGGAACTGGTCATTACGGGGAATACAGCGATGCTCTATCTCCTCACCGGGCGGGATACCGCCTGCCTTTCTAAAGCTCCTTTTTTGCCGGAGCATCTTTTTGGGGACGAAATCACTGCCGAAGCCTTGGGGCTGCATGCAGTTAAGGCCAGCCGCGTTTATCTGCGCACTGTGCCTCTGCTTTTATTGGGGCTGATTGCCTGTGCGCCATGCTTGCTGGTGGGATGACCGAAGCGGAGGCTCCCTGTGCATTGCTCGACCTTGGCACAAATGGGGAGCTTGCTGTTTTCAATGGCACTGAGCTTTGGTGTGCATCCACCGCCGCAGGGCCGGCCTTTGAGGGTGCGGGGCTTACCATGGGGATGCCAGCAGTGCCGGGCGCAATCAACCATGTGGAGCGAAAGGGCTTTCGAATTGGCTGCACAGCTATAGGCGGTGTGCCGGCGAAGGGGATCTGTGGCTCCGGGCTGATCGACGCGGCGGCGGTCTTGCGGCAGAGCGGCGTTTTGGATGCGGAGGGCTCCCTTCAGCGGGAAGGGCATCCTTTTCGAGCGATGGTGTGCGAAATCGGCGGCGCGCCCGCCGTGCGCTTCGCGGGCACAGGCGTTTTGCTCACACAGGCGGATATCCGCGCGTTGCAGGTGGCGAAAGCGCCGTCTGCGCGGGCCTACAAATGCTGCTCGATCGTGCTGAAATCCGGCCGGAAAAGTTGGAAAAGCTTTTTTGGCAGGCGGTTTTGGGCGATTTATCAGGCTTGAAAGTGCGGCGCAGATCGGCCTGTTTCCCCCCGCTTTATTGGGAAGGACCGCTGCCATCGGCAACGCGGCGTTAGATGGGGCGGGCCTGCTCGCCCTGCGGCCAGCCCGGAGGGAACGGCTCCTCTCCCTTGTAGGCAGGATTCACACCGTTTCCCTCGCGGAGGAGCCTGCGTTTGAACAGGCTTATTTGGAGGGGATGCGCTTTCCGAATGAAAATTATATGGGCCGGTAAATAAAGAAAGGTATTTTACCTACACCGCCGCATATGGTAGGATAGATGCATAGCGCTCCAATTTTGTGTCGGTATGGGTTCCTTTTGTTTTTGATATACGATAAAAGCCCGATAAACTGCTTCATGGAGGAGGCGCCCCAATGAATGTGTATGATTTTGACAATACGATTTACCGTGGTGAAAGTGCTGTAGATTTATTTTGGTATTATTTAAAACAGGATAAATCGCTGCTGCGCTATGTGCCGGAGGTAGCGGCGGCTTTGGTGCGGTATAAGCGCGGAAAAATCACCATTGAGGAGGCCTTATCCGTTTATGGCGCGCGCGTGGCCGATTACTTTTTGACGATCCCGGATTTTGAAGCTGATTTAAAAATTTTTTGGGATACCCATATGAAGAATATCAAGCCCTTTTATGCTCGCCAGCACCGTCCGGATGATGTGATTCTTTCCGCCTCCCCGGAGCGTGTTTTGGAGGAGGCTTGCCGCCGCCTTGGAATTGCGCATTGGATAGGGACCCAGTTCGATGAGCAAACGGGCACGATAACACGCCTGTGCTTTCGAGAAAATAAGGTGAGCAGCTTTCTGGAGCGGTTCCCACATGCAAAGATTGAGCAGTTTTATACGGATTCCTTTAACGATCAGCCGATGATCGACCTGGCGGAGCACGCCTTCCTTGTCAAAGCGACCGAATCAGACAATTGAAATAGGGGTTAATCCATAAAAGCTTTGCCTGATTCTCTATAAGAAAAGAGCCGCTGCAAAATGATTTGCATTTTGCAGCGGCTCTTATTGATATAAAAAGGTGATCAAAAAGAAGGATTTACTGAAAAAGGCCGCGGAACCATTCTATGATTGTTTGAAAGAAACGCACGATCTTAGCAAAAAATTCTACGATGGAATTCGGGGCATCTTCTTCTACTTCCGTGATCCGCCAGACCTGCGCGCCATAGAAGGGATTTGCCGTGCCGATATAGAGGCCATCTTCATTTGCAACGAGGGTACGGCCGCCGAAGTTGAATTTATCATGGAACCCATTCAAAGTAAGCTCTGTATAGTTTTCGCCATCCTTCGTGACATACAGGTCAAAGCCGGGCTCGTTTTTGAGCAGCTTATTGGAAATGCTGAAATACATCCGCAGTCCGTCCAGATCAAAGGCGGCAGCCAGAGATTTGAGCGCATCCAAAATACCTGAGAGGGAGGCGCCGCGTGCCGCGGAGGCCGGGAGGGCGGAGAATGTTTTTGCCGCGTTGGAAAGCGGGGAGACGAGCGTTTCGACAAGAGCGATCAGCTTCTGCACATTTTCCGGCGTAGCCTGTTTGTCGAGCAGGCTCGCAATCTGGGACTGCGCTGCGGTCAGCGCTGTGGTTAGCGCGCTTGCCTCTTTGCTTACGGATGAGCCGGTGAGAGATTGAAGCAGCTTGACGATATAGTTGATTTGCTGCATGAATTCAGCCTTATCCATGCGGAGCAAATCTCCGTTGGTCAGCTTCGTCACATATTTATAAAGCGAGGAGGCATCGAAGGAGCTGACGAAAAGCTGATCGTTATAAACGCCATAGCGCCAGAAATATTCGTTTGTGGTTCCCTCGAAGGCTTGATTGATTTGATCAACTGCTGTAATTTTACCGTTTTGGTCCATACAGTACATCTTCTGAGGCGCATTCAGCGAATCATACATGGGCTTCAAAAAATCCTTCAGGGCCGGCGCATTTTCTCCACCTGCGATCATTTGAAGCAGACCCTGCACGGCGACCAGCTCCGCACGCAGCGCATAGTCAAACGTGCCGAAATACAGCTTATCCTGAAAGACGACCGGCGTAGCCGCGCTGGCAATCAGGCCTGGGGTTGCGCCATCTTCAGTATTATAGCCTTCTGCCGTGGGCGCCATGCCCATATGGTATTGGCTGTTTTTGCCGATCACTTCCTGCCAGGTCCATCCATACTGATTGGCGTTTTCCCCAGCCGAAGCCTCATGCCCCTTGAATAGGACGAAGCCGTTGGAGGTGGCGAGGAACACATACATGTCGCCCTGGTAGGGGATCAGATCCCATACGTGCCGCCCTCGCTTTGGTAAAGCGTATCGTCAGCATAGTCGATAAAATCGTTAAAGTCCGCAACGCGCTGCCAATCGGAATCATCCTTCGGATTTTTTTCCAAAATGGCGATCTTATTGTATTTTCCCGCCGTTTCGTCCGGAATCCGGTTGTCGAGACCACCGAAATACAATTTGTCGTTGTAGACTGTGCCTGCGCGGAAGCTAGAATTTCCGCCGCCGCTGTAAACGATCTCCGCGTTGTCGTTTTCATCCACCTTAACGATGCGCGTGCCGCTTGAACTGCTCATAGAGCCGAAATAGAGCTCATTATGGTGTTTTACCACCATGCGGTAAGCACTGTCTGTGCCGAGAGGGGCCTCATAGATTACCTTTGTTTCACTGGTAGCAGGGTTTACGCGAATGATCATCGGCCTGCTTTCCTGTGCGGAAAAGGCTGGCACCTCGCCATTGGTGATTACGTTTACAATATCCCAAACCTGATCGTAGGTAAGGCCGGCCTGCGTCATTGCCTGTGCGAACTGCGCGATCATGCCGCCGAGGATATTCCGGTTGGTGCCGATATAGAGGAATCCGTCGCGCTCTGTCATAGCCCAGGCGTAGCAGTTGTTGCGGTCTCCACCCTGGATGATGCCGTCCACGTCGCCCTCGCCCTTGGTGGGGTTGGTGATTTTTTCAATTTTGTAACCATTGGAGTAGATGATATTGGCCTCTTCTGAGCTGGCGGTTGCGCCCACACCCAGAGAGAGCAATAAAATGATTACGCTCAACAAAACTGCGAGCGCCCGGTAGGCGGTAGAGTGTTGTTTTTTTCCTTTTTGCAAAATATTTCCTCCTCTTTTTCATCGAATCCGGCTTCTGAATGACCGCATGGCTTCCCTAATCCAGTATCAGAACCGTTCCATCGCCAACATACAACGATGCGTCGTTTTTGTCAAGGCAATAGTAATAATATATGTTGATTAAAATCGGGAAAAATTATAAACATTTTATAAAATAAGATAGCCGGTGATCGCCTGCTCTCATAAGCGTTGCCTACCTCTTTGTTCTGTGAGGTTGCGGCAGGATTTGTATCGAAAAGAGCCTACGGTTGATGCAGAGACCATCGTAGCGTTTGATTCCTATGTAAACACGCGTGAATTCACTATGCAATTCCCCTGACCTGCGGGCGAACACAGTTGCTCCTACGCCGCCATAGAAAATAGCCGCTGGCCAAGTGTGTGCGGCAAGCTGGTTGTATTTCTTTAATCCCGTGGGGCCAATTGGATTTGCTTCGTAATAAAAACAGCCGGTAACCGTCTGCTTTCATAGGCGTTGTGTATCTTTTTGATCCATGCAATGAGGGCAGGTTCTGTTTTGTTACTCCGCTTCGCTCCGTAATAAAAAATCAAACATGGAAGGGTCATAAAAAAACAGCTCAGCGCCATCCAAGTTTTGGCTGCTGGGCTGTTTGGGCGGTTGAAGCGTAAAAATTTTATGGGTTAAGCATCTGCGCCGGTCGAAGTTTCTGGGTGCGGCCAGGTAAAATGGAACTCTGTTTGAATTTCTAGGATACAGCTAAAATCAATTTGACCAGCAGATGCAAGCTTGCCAACGCCAGTGACCTGTGCGTCAAGATGCATCCGCTTATGATACACCAGCTTTTGGATTTCATCGTTTGCGCGGTCAATTTCACATTCAATGGAGGAGCCGGTGAATAAAACGTGATACTCCCCAAGCTGCATATAATCTTTCGCTTTTTGGAACTCTTCCTCAATTGCAGTGCGGTCTTCCATATCAAACGCTTTGCCATGTCGGCTTGTCAAAGGCGCAGGCTCTTTTTCATCTCGAAAGAATATTGTAATTTTATAAAGGTCATCTTCCTGCACACACATCGCGTAACGGATGTCGGAAGGGGTTAATTGGCTCGCCCACTCCTGGCCGGAAACAGGCAGCACCTCTGAGAGCTTTGTATCTTTTGAGGAGAGACTTGTTTGATTGAGCATGAGCTGTTGCAGCGTGGGAGCGAGGTTGGCAAGCGTTTGGTTGCTGGTTTCCACCTCAGAAACTTTTGGCTCCTTGGTCATCGTAAATTCAGGATTGCTTTGTTTGGCGCTGTTGACCAGGCGGTTAAAATAGGCAAGCACCTCCGCGTTGGCTTCCGGCTTTTTGGTTTTGCTGACAATGGGTGGCTCGGTGGTGTTTTCCTCCTCTGACTGCTGGCTGCTGCACGCGGCGAGGGAGCATACGAGCGCTAGGGCGGCGAGCAACGCAATCAGTTTACGAACGGCTTGATTCATTTTTTCCCCTTTCCTCTGTGAGCGCCTTGTTTGATGTGGAGGCATGTGTCACAGAAATAACGATGTGATTCGAAGTGATTATATCATATTTCACGATCTTTTCACAATATCAATTTATGAAAAAAGCGTTTCTGAATTTTTGTATTTAAAAAGCCATGGGGAGCAGAAACGGCCCGCGTCATTTCTGACGACGAGCCGTTTCCGTATATAAGGGGGTAAAAGAAGATGGCAAATAAACAAACGAATGGCGGTAACATCCGCAGTTCGGATAAAGACATCCCTCTGTCCGAACAGTGTACCCCGCTTTATGGCAGGATGCATCTCTCTGTTTTGTGCGGTTGCGGTAAGCTGTGTTTCGCAATCATAATTGAACTACTTATTTTTTTTCCGCCTGTTTGGAATACTTTGTTTTATAGATAAAGCGCATCAGGCGAGTTTCAATCGCATTGATAGGCTTTGCAGTATCGAATAAAGCGGCGCCCAGCATGGTTTTGCAGCTTTATCCATGACCATTTCGGTGGCCTGCGCATCGCTTTTGGAGGGCCCGCAGCAAAGCGCGCCGTTATCCTTCAGCAGCACGGCGTCGCGCCCTTTGAGCGCTTTGACAACCTTTTTGGAGGTTTCATCGTGCTGGAAGGGTCAAACACTGCGCTGCGCACCGTTGCGCCTGCGATCTGGGCGAAATCATCGAGCAGCGGCTTCATGGTGCGGCCCAAGCGGGAGGCGGCCATAATATCAGGCTGCTGGGAATGGATGATATAATTGATTCCGTCCCGCTTGGCATATACTGCGCGGTGCAGGTCAGCCTCCGGCACAAACGATTCGGCGTCGCCCGCGATCCGGCCGGTGGCAATCTCCACCCGCAGAATCTCCTCGCTGCCGGGCTTGGTCAAGTTGCACATCGCGCCGTCACGTTCGCTCTCATAAGCGGTAACAGGAGCGGCGTCCCTGCCCTTTTTGCCGATGGTTTCAATTACGTAATCATGAATTTCTTCAAAGGTATCGATCACTTTGCCCGTGGCTTCGCGGTAGCGTTCCACAATGTGGCGAGCGCACACCTTCTCCAGCTCGGAGGCGACAGCGAATGCTTCCTCATAATCCTTGCCCATGCATACGGCGCCGTGGTGCGCCATGATGACGGCTTTGCTGTCAGAGCGCTCGATGGCGGCAATGACCCCTTTGCGCAGCTTTCCGGTGCCTGGCAGGCCGTAAGCGGCCATTGGGACGTGGTCGCCGATGATCGCCGCGCTCTCCGGCGCAACATTGTTGATATCAAAGCCCAGAGGGCTGACAATGCTGGCGTTTACCTGATGCGTATGGATGACAAAGTTGACTTCCGGTCGGAGCTGATAGGCGGAGGCATGGATGCCCTTTTCCGATGAGGGCTTTACATCCCCGTCATAGCTCAGATCTGCAATATTGACCAGGACGATTTCCTCCGGCGTAAGAGTTTCATATGCCCTGCCGCTGGGGGTGATCACAAATTGCGTGTCGCTCACACGGCAGCTGACGTTGCCCCAGGTGCGCGCGATGAGGCCGCTTTCCACAAGCTGTTTGCCTGCACGGACCACAAGCTCCTTGGCCTGCATGATTTCCATATCCAACGAATAAGCCTCCTTTACTGAAAAATTCCGGCGGCGCAGCAACGCCGCCGGAAAAATCGGGTTATTTTTGAACTGTGATCGTATCGAACACTCTGTCGAAACGGGTCAGGGCATCGTCGATCATCTCCGGCGTATAGGCAGCGCTCGTATACAGCGGCTGCCGGCTAAGGTTACGAGGCCCTCCGCCATGTAGGCAGCGCCCATGTGCTCCATAACCGCTTTGCGCTCGGAAGTTGCTTTGAGAACACCCGGCACCTTCCACAGCTTGCCCCAGTCAATGGAGAAATGCATGGTGCCGACCGTTTCCAGATGGCAGATCGAGCCCTGGTTAAAGGCGACAAACGGCAAGCCGTGCTTCTTGATGAGCTGCTGCAGGCCGGTGGTGATGCGGTCGCCCATTTCTCCGGCCTTCTGGCAGGCGTTGGTGCGCTCGATTTCTTCAAGCGTGTAGTAACCAGCTACGCAGCTGATAGGCGTTGCCGCCATCGTGCCGCCAATGAGCGCTTTGTGAACCTTGTCGCCCGTCTGGATGCCGGCGGCGAGATATTTCATATATTCCTTTTTGCCGCCGAGTCCGCCCGCGCCCGGATAACCGCCCGCGATGACCTTGCCGAATACCGTGAGATCGGGGGAAACGTCGAAATAGCCCTGCGCACCTGCCATGCCGATACGGAAGCCTGTGACAACCTCGTCGAATACGAGCAACGCGCCGTATTTGCGGCAGAGACGCTCTACGCCCTTGTTGAAATCCTTATCCAGCGGGCGTGTACCGCTCTCTGGGCCGACCGGCTCAATGAAGACCGCCGCCGTGCCGCCGCGCATCTGATTGAAACGGAGCTTGCGCTCCAAATCGTTGAGATCGTTCGGGAAAAACTCCTGCGTGTGTTTAAAGATGTAAAGCGGAACGCCGTGCGCTTGTGTGAACTTGGAGCCGGGAACACGGATGCCGTAGCGAGCTGATCGCTCCAGCCGTGATAGGCGCCGCCCATCTTGATGATGTTTTTATTCTTCGTGGCAAGGCGCGCGACACGCACCGCAGCCATGCAGGCCTCGGAACCGGAGTTGAGCATGCGGAACATTTCAACATTGGGCACGCTATCGCATACCTTTTTGGCAAGCTTGTATTCAAATTCGTGGAACAGGCCGGTGGAAGGGCCGCAGGTGTTGAGCAGTTCAATGACCTGATCGCGCACAACCTTTGGGTTAGATCCGAGCACCGTAGGGCCGCCAGCCTGCAAAAAGTCATAGTATTTGTTGCCGTCGACATCATAGAGATACGCGCCTCCGCCTTGGTGAACACCAGCGGAAACGGGTGGTTGAAGGCAAGATTATGTTGCACGCCGCCGGGGATTACCGTTTTGGCCTCCTCGATCATCTCTTTGGACTTCGCGCACTTTTTGTCGAAATAATCCTCTTCATAGCGCTTGAGGGCTTCTGGGCTGATGGTGTAGATCGGCAGCTTAATCAACTCGTCGAGCTGCTTGGTGACGGCCGCCGCATCCGGATAATTGCTGATAGCATAACGATTGTCCATACGTTTAGTTTCCTCCTTCATATTGACTCTCTCGAAATTCGGGCTTTTATGGAGATTTCCTCGTGAAAGGGTGAATCTCCGCTCACCTACAGTATAGCATACTTTTCAAGCTTGTCAAATGAAATTTTATGAATTTTTTATGAGGATTTAGAGGCATATCATATTATGCCCGTTTGATTGGCTGCCGTGGGATGTGGTAGCGATGCGGCTGTGGGGAGGCGAGAAAGTTGGATAGGGCATTTTTCAGAATAGACGACCTACGCAAAGGCGTCGACAAGGCTCTGGGAGGGAAAATGCAAAAAAACTCTGTATTTTCATTGATTTTTTCCGTCAGTATGTTAAAATAAGAAAAACGGTGAGCAGCCACTCATTTTTGAGCGTGTGTTTTGCGCCGGCGGGATGGCCCGGCCTTAGGCTGGCGCGCAGGAAAGGATGGCTAGGACGCTATGGATACAACCGGTGGAAACCAGCCAATTTATCATAAGAAAACGTTTGAAAATATCCCGGAGGAGAAGCGGCGTAGAATCTTGGCTGCGGCAATCGGGGAATTTGCCAACAAGGGCTTCGATAATGCCAATATTAATGTGATCGCCAGCAAAGCGGGCGTCAGCGTCGGCTCGCTCTATAAGTATTTTAATACAAAGCAGGATCTGTTCCTAACCGCCGTGCACCACGGCATCTCCATATTGGAGGAGACGCTCGGGCCGCTGTCTCAAGCGGATATGGATGTCCGCGATAAGCTGGAGCTGATTATCCGCACTGTGCAGACCACTTCCCGGCAGCTCGAGGATCTCATCAAGCTCTATAATGAAATGACGTCGGAAAATAATGCGGAGCTGGTACGGCTGATCTCGCAGGATATGGAGACGGTTTCCGCCGCCGTGTACACGCAGGTCATTGCGCAGGCGCAGCAGGAAGGGCTGATCCGTAGGGATGTTGACCCGCGCATGTTTGCCTTTTTGCTTGATAACCTCTTTACAAATCTTCAGTTTTCCTATGCCTGCGGCTATTATCAGGAGCGGTTTAAAATTTATGCAGGCGAGGATATCCTTTCCCGCGATGATTTTGTTGTGGAACAAATGCTCAAATTTATTGAAGGCGCGTTTACAACGGGCCTGGGGCAGGAAGCGCCTGCCCGGCGTGAATGAAAGCAGCGGGGAACCCCCGTAACAATAAGCTTTGTGTGTGAACTGGAATCATATTTTTGGAGGGCTTTGCATGAAAGAACCGACCTATGTTATCACTTACGACGTGGGCACCACTGGCGTAAAAACCTGCCTGTTCGAGATCGGCGAGGTTGTCCGTTTGACGGCGGCGGCCATGCGTGGGTATGAGCTCTATGTGTTGCCGGATGGCGGCGCGGAACAGGAGCCCGCCGAATGGTGGGAAGCTATGTGCGCGAGCACGCGGGAGGTGCTGGACGCTTCCGGCATGGACCCGACGCGGATCAGTGGCGTTTCCTTCTGCTCCCAGATGCAGGGAGTCGTCCTTGTGGATAAGGACGGGGAGCCGGTGCGCCGCGCGATGAGCTATATGGACCAGCGTGCACGGGAGGAGCTGAAAAAGGGCCTGGCCCATGGCCCGCAAATCGCGGGCGCAAATGTATTTAAGCTGCTCAAAAGCCTGCAAATTACCGGCGCGGTTGCGGCGAGCGTGAAAGACCCTGTGTGGAAATACAAGTGGGTGCAGGCGCACGAGCCGGAGAATTTTAAGCGCGTACATAAGTGGCTGGATGTGAAGGAATTCCTCATCTGCAAAATGACGGGTGAATTTGTTATGACGCAGGATTCCGCCTTTGCCGCCCTGATCTATGATATCCGCAAGGGCAAGGAGGGATGGAGCCGGGAGATGTGCGATATGCTCGGCGTAAACATGAATCACCTTGCGCCGATCAAGCAATCCACCGACAAGGTCGGGGAAATCACGGAAAAAGCGGCTTCTGAACTCGGCCTGAAAGCGGGCACCGCCGTGTTCGGCGGCGGCGGGGACGCTTCCCTCATCGGCGTGGGGGCCGGCTCCACCGCATTGGGCGATACGCATATCTATTGCGGCACAAGCGGCTGGGTCTCCACCGTGGTCGACAAAAGCATTGTGGATGCTTCCGCCATGGTTGCGGCGATCGTGGGCGCGCAGCCGGAGCGGTTCAACTATTTCGCAGAGTTGGAAACGGCGGGCAAGTGCTTGAATGGGTGAAGGATCACCTGGCGCTCGATGAGATCGATATCTATTTGGAGAAAAAGCATGTGGCGGAATCGCAAGAGGCGGTTTATACTAGCCTTTACGACTATATGGCGAAGGTCATCAGCGAAGTGCCAGCAGGCTCAAACGGCGTGATCTTTACCCCTTGGCTGCATGGTAACCGCTGCCCGTTTGAGGATCCGAACGCGCGCGGAATGTTCTTTAACATCAGCCTGGAAACCGGTAAGACAGAGCTCATCCGCGCCGTGACGGAGGGCGTTTGCTTCCATCTGCGCTGGTTCTTGGAGACAGAGGAGAAGAAGATCAAAACTTCCGATACGATCCGGTTCGTCGGCGGCGGCGCATTGTCTGACGTGACGTGCCAGATCCTGGCGGACTGCATTGGCCGCAAGGTTGAAACGGTTGACAGCCCGCAAAACGTCGGTGCGGTCGGCGCCGCGGTCGTGGTGGCGGTCGGCCTCGGCCTGCTGCCGAGCCTCGATGAAGCGAAACGGATGGTGCCGGCGAAAAAAACCTTCACACCCAATCCGGCTGTTAAGCCGATCTATGACCGCAACTACGCCGTTTTCCAGGAGCTTTACAAGGCGAACAAAAAGAACTTTGCAGCCTCAACGGCTAATTTTAAAACGAAAAGCGCGCCGGGGCCCGCTGTGCGGAAGCTCACCGGCGCTTAACTTTTAGGAGGCGATTTTTTGGCACATATCAAGCTTTTTACGCTCAATGTCTGGTCCGGCTTTCGCTATCATGGCCTGATCCGGTTGGAAGAGTATGAAACCAAGCAGGTGCGGGAAAAGCGGTTTCAAGGCCTGTGCGCTGTGCTGCGCAAGGAGCGGCCGGACATTGTATGCCTCAATGAGGCGAATCCGCTCTTTTCCTATGGCAAGCGGTTGGCAGAGGAGCTGGGGTATGTGCCGCTCGGCCATATGGGGGTAGCGGGCTTGCGGGCCGGGAAGCTTGGCTTCCCATTGAATCTGCGCGAGGGAGACCTGGTTCTTGCCAGCCCCTCCCTTTCCCCCCAATATATTGGGAGAACGCATTTAGGAGGAAAGGGCTATTGCGGCAATTTTTTCTCCTGCCATTTCGACAATCTGACACAGGCGGTGCTTGTGCGCTGCATGCTGCCAGAGGGGCGGCCGCTTTATGTTTGCGTCACGCATTGGGTCGCGGGACCAGCGGTCACGGATGAAAACCGGGCGAAGCTGCCCGCGCTCGCGCAGGAGTGGGGATTCCCCAAAGAACAAATTGCGCAGGCGGAGGTAAGGCTGCGGGAAATGGAGCGTTGCAAGCGCACGGAAGCCACGCGGCTCTGCAACTGGCTGGAACAAACCGTGCCGCCGGATGCGCCACTGATCGTCGCGGGTGATTTCAACGCCGAGGCCGGGTGGCCGGAGCTGGAGATTTTGCGAGGGCGCGGCTTTGAGCGGCTCATCCCGCGGGAGGATGGATATGCGACGTGGGATCCGCTCCACAATACGAATTTGCAAACCTATTATACCGAGGAAGCGCAGCAGAGGCAAAAATCGCTCTACCACCAGCTTGATGCGCTGGACGAGCTGTACCCGCGTAACATCGATCATTTTTATGTACGAAACCTGCCGCTGGAAGGTGCGGCGGATTGCCGCGTGTGCGCGACAGAGCCATATGAAGGGGTCAGTATCTCCGATCATTTTGCGCTGACGGTGAGCGTGGAGGCACGAGCGCATTCCAGTTATCGTTCTAGCCCAAACCGACTGCAAGGATAAAGCTGCGCCGAGGGGGAACAAATTAATTACAGGCATAATACATAAAAAGCGTGGGAACAGGGTTAAAATCCTGTTCCCGCGCCATTTATAAATAATTGATAATTTATTTTTGTAGCTTCTGCATATCGTTCGCGCGGATCGCCGTGCGCATGATCTTTCCGCTCGTCGTCTTGGGCAGCTCGTCTACAAACTCCACCACGCGCGGATATTTATACGGTGCAGTCGCGTGCTTCACATGATTCTGCAATTCCTTTACCAGCGAATCGCTCGGCTCATAGCCGCGCGCCAGCACAATCGTCGCCTTGACGACCTGCCCGCGTACCGGGTCCGGCACGGCGGTAATCGCGCATTCCAGCACGGAAGGGTGCTCCATCAGCGCGCTTTCTACCTCAAAGGGGCCGATACGGTAGCCGGAGCACTTGATCACGTCGTCATTGCGGCCGACGAACCAATAATAGCCGTCCGCATCGCGCCAAGCGGTATCGCCCGTGTTGTAAACGCCGTTTTTCCAGGAACGGGCCATCGCGTCCGGCGCTTTCCAGTATTCACGGAACAGGCCGGTTGGATGCTTCTTGTCCGTATTTTGATGCAGATCGAGCCGACGATACCGTCCTCGCAGGAGTTTCCGTCCTCATCGAGCAGATCGATGTCGTAGATCGGGGCGGGTTTGCCCATGGAGCCGGGGCGGATTTCCACCCACGGAAAATTGGCCAGCAGCACCGAGGTTTCAGACTGGCCGAAGCCCTCGTGAATGCGAAGCCCCGTCTGGCGCTCGATCTGATTGAAACCTCGGGGTTGAGCGGCTCGCCCGCAAGGGAGGCGTGCTCGATGAAGCTGAAGTCGTATTGTGTCAAATCTTCTTTAATCAGGAATCGGTAAATGGTTGCTGGCGCGCAGAAGGTGCACGGACGCAACCGCTGGATGGCCTCCAACATGCCGTGCGGCGTGAATTTCTCGGTATCGTATGCGCCGATGCAGGCACCGCAGATCCATTGACCATAAATTTTACCCCAGGCGAATTTTGCCCAGCCGGAATCCGTCTGCGTGAGGTGGACACGGTTTTCCTGCACACACTGCCAGAAGCGCGCGGTCGTGATCTGGCCGAGAGGATGGGAGTAATCGTGCCGCACCATTTTCGGCATGCCGGTTGTACCGGAGGAGAAATAGAGCAACATGGTGTCTGTTACTTTTGTGGAGTCCTCTCCAGTGGGGCGCTCGAATACGTCGCTCTGCTCTGCGAGCGCCTTTGCAAAATCGACCGCGCCCGCCGGGATTTGCTCGCCGAGCACGGCGTAGGTTTCCACGGTTGGGCAGTCGGCTAAGGAATCCTCGCAGTGCTGAATGATTTCCGCGTCGTCCACCGTGACGAGCATCTTCACACCCGCCGCGTTCAGGCGGTAAACCAGATCGTGTGGGGTGAGCTGAAAGGAGGCGGGGATGACCACCGCGCCGATTTTATGTAAGGCGGTGAAGCACATCCAGACCTCCGGGCGCTGCTTTAAAATCAGCATTACATAGTCGCCCTTACGAATGCCTTTGGATTTAAAAAAATTTGCCGCGCGGTTGCTACCGGCCTTCATGTCGGCAAAGGTGTAACGCTTCATGTCGCCCGCGTCGTTGGTCCAGAGCAGGGCCTGCTTGGTCGGCTCCAGCTCCGCCCAGGCGTCTACCACGTCGAAGCCAAAGTTGAAATCCTCCGGCACGTCAATCGTGAAGTGTTCCTTCATATCTTCATACGAATCGAATGCGATCCGCGGACAGTAGCGTTTGATAATATCGTCCATTGTTTTGGCCTCCGGTTTCGTTATTCATTGATGATCGTTAAAAAGCGCGTCGTTCCGCCAACAGCCGACTGGCCGTGAGGAAGCTTGGGGTCAAAATAAATCGAGTCTCCCTCATTGAGAATGAAGGAATTCTTACCGACGGTCACTTTCACTTGGCCCTCAAGGACGAAGTTAAATTCCTGACCGCCGTGAATAACGAGCGGAGGGTCTTTTTCCTGAACTTCTAGGGTGACCAGCATGGGCTCCATGCTGCGATGCATAAAGTTAAAAGCGAGGCTTTCAAACTGATAGCCCTCATAACGGTCAACGGATACGCCTTCTCCCTTGCGCACGACCGTGTGGACATTCATGCGCGGGGTATCCCCTGTGAGCAGGACGGTGCAGTCCGTGCCGAGGATATTAGCAATCTCATACAGGGTGCTGACGGGAATGTCCTGCTCGCCGCTCTCATAGCGCTGGTATTCATCGAGCGTGACGCCGAGCTTCTCCGCTACCTCAATGGTGGATAGGTCGAGAATTTCTCTCAACTCCCGTATTCTCTTTGGAATTTGCAATAGCTCCGGATTCATACGGACACTTCCTTTCAATCAGTCAATTTCAGCAGCGCATCAGGCTCAGGCAAGGCCCCGCAGCGTACCGGACTGTTTCTCATTATTATACTGCAAAAAGTGGAGCGTTTCAACGATTTGCCGTAAAAAAGCGAACCCCGCCTTCCAAAATCAAAGGGCGGGGTGGCGCATTTTTGGAAATTTTTTAAAAAATATGTGCAAAGGCAGCACAAAAGCCCGTGGGCTGGTTGTTACTCTAATTCATCCAGCGTTAGCGCATAGCCGGGCAGAAATTCTGCAAGGAAGCACTCTGCCTCCGGCAGCCGCATCGCGTGAATGGAGGCAAGCAACGCGCTTTTTGCGCGGATGAATTCCCGGTTGCCGGCCTTTTCCTCTTCCATGCATTTTGCAAGCGCGCTGATTTTATCCGCCGCCTTAACGAGCGGCCAGAGCGGTGCGTCCACTTGAGCTGGAAAGAAGAACGGTTCGTAATCCGGCCGAGGTCCTCCGGTAGCATAGAGGTTAATTTCGAGCAGGCAGAATCCTCCACCGCCTGGTAGGCGGCCCGAATTTCAGGATTATGATATTTGACTGGGGTGGGAAGGTCGCCCGTGAGCGTTTCAGGCAGGTCATGGTAGAGGCCCAAAAGCGCTGCACGGGCCGCATCAACATGCCCGCCAAAGCGGCGGTTGCGTAGCACCGCAAGCGCGTGCGCGATGACGGCCACCTCATGGGAATGCTCCGTAAGGTTTTCCTGCCGCGTGTTTCGCATAAGTGCCCATCGGTCGATATATTTCATGCGGGAAACCATCGCAAAAAAATGATAGGCCATCCCAAAGCGCTCCCTTCCGTTGGAGATGAATCTCGTTTTTATCACACGCCCGGTGCCGCGCTGCTGCTGAGCACCACTCCGCGCTCAGCGTCCAGCGTTACAACAGCGCCGGTACGCAGCACGTTTGTCGCATTTTTGGCGCCAATAATCACAGGAATATCGAGGCTCAGGCCGACGATTGCGCCGTGGGAGTTCATCCCGTCCTGTTGGGTGATGATGCCGCCAGCCCGCTTCAGGAGGGGAAGCATATCGTTTGTAGTGTGGTCGATTACAAGAATATCACCGTCGCGGAATTCGGCCTGTGCCTGCCGGGCGGATTCACATACGCACAGCCGCGCGCAAGTTTTCTTTTTCGTCACGCCGCGCCCGGTGGCAAGGATGTCGGCCGACAACGTGAACCTTCATCATATTTGTTGTGCCGGAGATGCCAAGCGGCACACCCGCCGTGATGGCAACCAACTCACCGCTTTTCACAAGGCCCGCGTATTCCGCAGAATCAACGGCGTGATTAAACAAATCGTCCGTAGAGGCTTTTTCTTCGATGAGAAGCGGGGTGACGCCCCAGGAGAGGTTGAGCTGGCGGCAGACGCGCGCCTCCGTGCTGAAGCCGATGATCGGACAGTTCGGGCGGAATTTTGAAATCATACGCGCTGTTTTTCCGGATTTTGTTACCGTGATAATCGCCGCGGCGCCGAGGTCGTGCGCCGTGGTGCATGTGGCATGGGAGATGGCAGTGGTCACATCGGGGTTTGTTTCCACCTCACGGAGCTTAAAGCGCTTGATATAGTCAATATCCTGCTCTGTGCGCTCTGCGATGCGGGCCATGGTGCGCACCGCTTCCACAGGGTATTGGCCCGCGGCTGTTTCTCCGGAGAGCATAATAGCGCTCGTGCCGTCATAAATTGCGTTGGCAACGTCCGTCGCCTCCGCACGGGTTGGGCGCGGGTTTTTGATCATAGATTCCAGCATCTGCGTAGCGGTAATGACCTGCTTGCCCGCATTATATACCTTTTTGATAATCATCTTTTGCAGCACCGGCACATCCTCAAGCGGAATTTCCACGCCCATATCGCCGCGCGCGACCATAATGCCGTCGGATACGCGCAGGATTTGATCGATGTTTTCAACGCCTTCCTGATTTTCAATCTTCGCAATAATATTCACGCCATGACAATCGAATTCGTCGAAGATCTTCCGGATCTCCAGCACATCCGCCGCTGTGCGGACAAAGGATGCGGCGATGAAATCGAAGCCGTTTTGAATGCCAAAAATAATATCCTCCCGGTCGCGTTCGCTAATAAAGGGCATGGAGAGGTGGACGTTCGGCACATTGACGCCCTTATTGTTGGAGATAAAGCCATCGTTTTGAACGCGGCAGACAATATCGCCGCCGCGGATGCCGCGCACAGTGAGCTCAATGAGCCCATCGTCGAGCAAAATGGTAGAGCCTCCTGCACGTCTCCCGCAAGATCCGGAAAGCTGATAGAGGCCTGTGTTTCGTCCCCTTCCATAGGCGAGGCGCGCAGGGTGAAAGCCGTGCCCTTTTTCAGGAGGACCTTCCCGTTTTTAAAGGAGCCAAGGCGGATCTCCGGCCCTTTTGTATCAAGCATGGTGGCAATGGGGAGATCCAGCTCCTCCCGCAGGCGCACAACGCGTTCCAGCGTTTTTTTATGCATTTCATGGTCCCCGTGTGAAAAGTTGAAACGGGCGACGGCCATGCCGGATCGCATCAGCTCCCGCAAAACCTTATCGTCCTCTGTAGCGGGCCCCATTGTACAGACAATTTTCGTCTTTCTCATTCAAGAACATCTCCTTTATGGAAGGAAGCGGCCTCCGAGGAGGCCTGCATCCCGGGGGAGAAGAAAGATTCAACTCTTCCCCCACGATAGTTTAGCACAGGACGGACTTTCTCCACAAGGAGTAGAATCCCCAAAAGCGGGGCTCCAATCCCTTCCTTTTTTGTGGGCGATTGCCCGGAAATGCAGGCCCTTTATTCGCTAAGCTGCTGTTCAGACGGGGTAACCTGCATCATGTTTTCTGAATAAAAAACGGCGCGAATCCGCCGAATGAGCGCTTCACACCGGGATAACCTTGCCTAAAAGGCAGAAAAAACGGCCGGTTAACACCAGCCGTTTTTTCCAAATTGAGGGGTTGCTTTGAGGAGGGGTAGAGCATGTGCTCAGTCGATACTCGGTGCGGCTCCTTTCTCTGTCGAGCACAGTTTTATTATAGCTGTGGTCTCTGATTTTTTGTTACGCGGCTATGAATTTTCCTTGAACAATCCTGTGCTTTCTTATGAACAAACTTCTAAAAAGCCCATTTTATACAAATTGTGCATTGAGTAAAATAAATTGCAAACAAATGTTTGCTTTTTAAAAAAATATGTGCTATAATACAACCGTGCTTTAAGAAAAGCAGGCAGATGGAATTGTTTTTGATAGCTTGGAGGAGACTGCGATGGACCGAATTAACGATACACAGCAGCGTATTTACGAATATTTAATGGAGCGTTCGCAGGATGGCGTCCCCCCCTCTGTGAGGGAGATTGGCGCCGCTGTGGGCCTCAAATCCACCTCTTCCGTGCAGGCAAACCTTGATGCGCTCGAGGCGGCGGGCTATATCACGCGTGACCCAATGCTTAAGCGCTCCATCCGCATCAACGGGCAGGCGGAGAATGTGACGCATGTGCCCTTGCTCGGCACGGTCACGGCCGGTCAGCCGATCTTGGCGGTGGAGCAAATCGAAGGTTATCTCCCCTACACGGGGCATGTATCCCGCGATAAACCGCTCTTTGCCTTGCATGTGCGCGGCGAAAGCATGCTGAATGCCGGCATTCACGACGGCGATATCGTGGTGGTAGAGCAAACGCCGGAGGCGCGCAATGGTGAGATTGTGGTTGCGATGATGGAAGACGAGGCGACGGTAAAGCGCTTTTATAAGGAAAACGGCCATTTTCGCCTTCAGCCGGAGAACGATGCGTTTGAGCCGATTATCGTCACAGAGGTTGCCATTCTGGGCAAGGTCGTCGCGCTTCTGCGTTATTATTAAGTTTTTATCGAGCCGTATGGATCGGGCAGCCCTGCGTTTGACTTTAACGCGGGGCTGCTTTTTGTCACTAGGCAACCTGAAATTGCGAAAGCGCAATCTGCGAGTGGTGGAGGGCCCTCGGGGCCGTGGTATGCTGTTGTTTGGGAGGGGTCAACATGGCGTATGGTCAAAAAAATTAGCCTTGCGCGCAGGGCGCGGGGTTATTCGCAGGAGGCGCTTGCAGAGCAATGCGGCGTGAGCAGGCAGGCGGTTTCCCGCTGGGAGCAGGAGGCAGCCTATCCGGAAACAGAGAAGCTAAGCCTTTTGAGCCAGGCGTTGGATTTATCCTGGATGAACTGTCGCTCGGGGGAGTGTGTAGGCGGGGCGAAGCCTCCTCGTGCGGGAAATTAAGGATGCCGGAGGCGGAGACGGGAGCGTTTCAGGGTGCGCTCATCAAGGAAAGCCTCAAAGACGACACAGTGCTCGATTTTGTGGGAATTTGCGGCGTGGAGCTATGGCAGACGCAAGATCCCCCGCGTTACTGGACGGCAATCACCTTTGTCTCACAGCGCTGCGATTTGCCATCGCAGGTGCAAAAAAGCCTTTTAAAGGGCTGGTTTGCCGATATGAAGCGGGAAAATAGGAAAGTTATCGTTTTTACCGACGAAATTTTGCAATACGAAATCGGGAATCTGGCACAGAAACAGGCGGTGTGCGAGGCATGCCGGAAAAAGGGAATCCCACAGGAGCAAATGAACTGGCCGGAATAGAGAGGGGAAACGCAGGATGAAAAAGTGTTTGCTGACTTCGGCGGGCTTTGAAAATCTCGCCGTAAAGGAGGCTTTTTTAGAGCTTGTTGGGAAAGAACCTTCCCAGATCAAGGCGCTTTGGTGCCGACGGCGGCCGGTGAGGAGGCGCGTGCCGTTTTGGCGAAATGCATGGAGGATTTGTTTAACGCAGGAATCCGGGCTGAAAATATTATGGTATATTAGAGGAGCCGATGCCGCTTGCAAAGCTGCGCTGTTATGATGCAATCTATTTCTGCGGCGGAAGCCGGAATACCTGATGAAACGCATTCGGCGCGTGCGTTTGGCTGCTCCGCTCCGACAGTTACAGAGGAAGGCGGCGTATATGTCGGTGTCAGCGCAGGGAGCATCATAGCAGCGTCAAACATGCGTTCCGGGCTACAGCTTGTAAATTGCGTACTGCATGTCCACTGCGGTGCGGGGGAGCAGCCCGGAGAGGTTCCTTTGGCCTTGTACCCACAGATTCGGCTGACAAACAGCCAGGCGCTCAGGGTAGCCGGGCGAGAAGCGAAGGTGATTGAATAAATTACCGGCCGGGGGGGTGAGAGGCCCGCATTTGTGCGGAATTGGATCTTTAGGCCGTCATTCAGAATAAAAATCCTGAAGATTTGCATAAATTTTCAGGATTTTTGTTTTCTAAGATGAAATTTTATGCTAAAATAAGCCGTGAAAATGGATCGGGAGGTTTCCATATGAAATTGGCAAAACAAATTCTTGCCGTCGGCCTGACCGCGGTGCTTTTGGCCGCCGCGCTTCCATCCTGCACCCCCACGGGCACGGCTGAGCTGACGATTGACCCGGCAGCGCGCCATCAAACGCTGGAGAGCTTCGGCATAAGCAGCGCATGGTGGAGCCAGGATGTGGGCGGCTGGACGGACAAGGACGCAAACGGCGTGCCAGTGCGCGAGGCGGTGATGGAGCTGCTGTATGGCAAATCCGGGCTCGGCCTACAGGTTTACCGGTATAACCTGGGCGCGGGCACCGGCACAGGGGAAAAAGCCGGCGAATTCAATGACCCGTGGCGCTCCGGGCAGAGCTTTATCGGGGATAACGGCGAGATCGACTATACCCTCGATGAAAACGCGCTTTGGTGCATGAACCGGGCGCTGGAGCTGGGCGCGAAGGAGGTTGTTTTCTTTTGCAACAGCGCGCCGGACTCCATGACCATCAACGGCAAGCCGCATAGCGATAAGCAGAAGAAAAAGGTGACGAACCTTGCGCCGGAGAACTACCAGGCCTTTGCAGACTATGTGCTGGACGCAGTGGAGCACTTTCGCAAGCAGGGCGTGCCGGTTACAACGGTTTCCCCTATTAATGAGCCGCAATGGACGTGGCAGGGCGGTCAGGAGGGCTGTCATTTTGAGCCGGACGAGATGGTTGCGCTCTATAAGGTGTTTTATGCGGAGATGGAGAAACGCGGCTTGACGGATGAGGTCGCACTCAGCTTCTTTGAATCCGGTCAGTGGGGCGGGAGCAAATTCAAAAAATGGTTTGAAGCAATCATGGAGGATGAAACGCTCAGCAAGGTGATTACCACGATCGACGCCCATTCCTACAACAGCTCTGCTAGCGAAAAGGCAAGCACGGCGCGTTGGCTTGCCAAAAACTATCCAAATCTCAAGCGTAGTTGCACCGAGTGGACAGAGATGGAGGATCTCGGCCGCGACGAGGGCATGGATTCCGCTGTGGTGATGGCGGATATGATCTGTACGGATCTGACCGTGCTCGACGCGGTGCACTGGAGCTATTGGCTGGCGGTATCCTGTTATAATTGGCGGGATGGGTTAATGTATGTGGATTTAGAGGAACATACCTATACCATCACCAAACGGCTGTATGAATACGGCAATTTTACAAAGTTCATCAAGCCGGGAGCGGTACGTGTGGAAACAGAGCTCAAGGGGAAGGAGCTCAACGCCGTTTCCTTCGATGTGGACGGGGGGTTGGTGACAGTGCTTGTCAACAGCTCCGGCGCGGAGCAAACGCTTACGCTGAATGCACAAGGTTACGAAACGGTGGAAATGCATCTAACAGACAGCGCGCATAATCTGGAGCAGGTTCCGGTTGCAACCTATGTTTCAGGCGGGCAAGTAAAGCTTCCGGCAAAAAGCGTTGTCACCCTGGTGATGAGCCAAGCCCGAAATGGCTAAAACGAATGCGAAAAGCCGCCGGTATCTCTCCGGCGGCTTTCTTTGAAACATAGCTGGAGGGTGCGTTTTGAAAAAGGGAAAATAATTGCTGCCTGCGCTGGTGTGCTGCTTGTTGCAGCGGCGGCCGGCTGCCTGCTAGTGCTGCATCGAAACGGTGTGTTTGAGGTTGCAACTCCCGCGGCCTCATCGAAGGGAGGCTATCTGTTTTGCTATTTTACGGGGAACGAACCGGAGCAGGAACGGATTCATTTCGCCGTCAGCAAGGATGGCTATCATTTTACGCCGCTCAATGGCAATCATCCTGTCATTGCGCAAACGAAGGGCACCGGTTCTGTGCGGGACCCTTATTTGTTTCAAGGGCAAGATGGAGCTTACTACATTCTTGCAACCGATATGAGGAGCGCAGATGGATGGAACAGCAATCATAGCATGATTTCGTGGCGGTCGGACGATCTTATCCACTGGACGGATGAAACCGTGATTGATCTTCGGCCTTTCCTCAGACGAAGAGCGCGGATCGGGTGTGGGCTCCGCAGGCAACTTTCGACCGGAAAAGGGGAATACCTGATCTATTGGAGCCATCATAACGCACAGGCGGCGACCCGAACACGGTTATCTGGTATGCATATTCCAGAGATTTGAAAACGCTCTCCACGCCGCCTGCCGAGTTGTTTCGCCCTGCTAACGGGCAGGATGGGATTGATGGCGATATCGTGGAGAAAGACGGAGTTTTTTATCTATATTATAAGGATGAAGCGAAAAAATGCATCCGGTATGCGGTGGCGGATTGTCTGACAGGGCCATATCGGGAGCCGGAGGAAAATGAAGTCTCTCTCTCCCGCAAGCATGTGGAGGGGAACTTTATCTATCGAATCGTTGGAACGGATACCTTTGTGATGATGATGGATGAATATACAAATGGCAGATTTTTTTTACAGCAGACAGAAGATCTGGTCCATTTTAAAAAGCTGCGCCGCCGAGATTACAGCCTGGATTTCCAGCCGCGCCATGGTTCAGTGCTCGCTGTTGGGGAGGGAACATATCAAACGCTTTTAGAGGCCTATGGGAATTCATAGGCCTCTGTTCTATAACATATAAAAAACTGAGTTACGCCAATCCTTTTTTGCCTCGATTGCCCGGCACCTTCCCAATGCGCATCCACTCGATTTTTGCGCGCACGGCATTTGATTGCGAGCCAATGCGTGCGGCCGGCAGGTGAAAGGAGGCGTTTTTGATTCCTTCACACCGGACGGTACCGTTGTGAATAAATTTACCGGTAGCCGGGCGGGCTGGTTGGCCATTGACGGAGAGCGCCGTCTCCTGTAGCCTTGTTTCAAGGCGCAGGGTGAGCGGCTGGCCCACCGGCACTTCGCATGGGAATTCGTATTCGTAGCCCTCCCGCGTAAAGCCGAGCTTTCCGGAAGCGGTGATCCGGATATCATGAGTGCCGTAAGGCGGATCGCATTCCAGCAGGATTTGGCCCGGCTTGATTTCCTCAAGGGTGATACGGCATTCCAGGAAGGCGCCCATTTCAAGCGATTGCAGCGGCGTTTCCACAAAACTTTCGCCGCCGCACAGCACAAGGCCGGAGGCGCATTTCGCGTGAACGGGAGCAGCAAGGCCGTGGCCGTTGCCAGAAGCATCCTCCAGAGCCGTGCAGCGTCAAAGCGGTAGTCGCAATGAGCCATTTGTGGGGCTTACGCAGCGCAGAGGATTGGAGCCGGGCGCGAAAGCGGTTTTTTCCGCGAGCCGGTCAATTGCTTTTGAACTGCCCTTTTCACAGCCGTTGGCCCAGGTTTTTTCGGCAAATAGCGGCAATGCGTCAAAAAAGCGGAGGAAGAGATCTGTTTCTGTCAAACCGGAGGCTTTTTTATCAATGTTGTCGTTCCAGAGGGCATAAGCCGCGCCGAGCATCTGTGGATCCCCCGCGGCAGCGTTTGATACTTTCTGTTTTTCTGGCGGACTTTTCGCGGATCAAATTTCTGATAAACCGTTCTCTTGTTGAGCAGATCGGCATAGCTGCCCTTGTTTCCCTTCCCGTTTGGCACCATGTAGAGCAAATGGTCAATTGTATTAATGAGCTGGTAACCCATCCGATACATCTCCATGCCGTCCGCCCAGTCGCAGGACCAGAGGTTCATCTGCACGTTTTCGATCGCTTCGGGTAGGATCTGGGTTTCTGGATCGTCCTTAATCCAGGTCAATCCGCCCCAGAGCCGAACAGGATTGGTCTTTTTGAGATACGGCACGAGTTCGTTGACAAACCGGCGGTAGGCGCCGTAATCCGAAAGGAATTCGTCCGCTCCGATATGTACCGTTGTCTCCGGCCCGAAAACCGGGTGTTCCCCTCTTGTATAATCATCAAAAATGCGCTTGACAAACTCGGTTGTTTCCGGGCGGCTGATGTCCAAATGATCAGTCAGTGGGCGGCCCTTTTGCAGGGGAGAGTTTTTCCGGCTACCATATGCTCCGGAAACACCTTTGCAAAGGATAGGGCGTGCGCAGGCACGTCGATTTCCGGAACGATCTGCACGTGGTAGCGCTGTGCAGACTCCTCCATGAACGCTTTAAATTCCATTTTGGTGTAAGCATAATCTTTGGCGGTTGCCGTTTCCCCCTGCCCGTTTTGAAGGCTGGATTCGAGCCGCATGGCCTCATAGCTTCGAAGCTGTCCGTCTCCTCGCCGCGAGAATTGTATTCCTCCAGCCAAATGTAATTATCGTTGAGGTGCAGCTGAAGGTCGTTCATTTTATACCAGGCCATGTTCTTCGCCACATTGCGCAGTGTTTCGAGGGAAAAGGGCCTGCGGCCGATATCGAGCATGAACCCACGCACTGGTATTTGGGGTAGTCTCGGATTTCACCATGGGGCAGGCACGGCTTTTCTCCACCCTGCCGCAGAATTTGCAGCACGGTCCGCGTGGCCCAATAGACGCCGTCCGGGTGCGAAGAGGAGAGCCGGGCCGCCGCACCGAACGATGCGCAGTAGCCCTCCCGGCCAAGAAATGCGTCCGTGTCGTCCAACGTCAGATAAAAGTCGCTCTCCTGCGGCGTATCGTCATAACGCAGGGGCAGCTCTGCGCCAGCGATCTCCCGGTAATCCTGCTGAAATTCCGCCGCAACGGCACGGAGGGCCTCTCCCGCATCGGGGGGTAAGACGATGGACGAGTGCGCGGAAGGGATAAACCAGCCGTTATCTGCACTGTGCCACTGGGCAAGCTCCGGAATAACGGAGGGCTTTGGATGAGCGGGCTTTCCGCTGTGCAACCCGGGAATCCGAATAGGATAGTCGCCTGTGACGCGCTCCACCCCATCCGGGCCGGTTAGCCGGAAGGAGAGCAGAACGGTCTGCGCTGTCAGCGGCGGATGGACCGTTCCATCCTTCCCAACGATCTGTGGAAAATCCACTCCGTTGAGCACGGCGCGAAAACCGTTTTGAACGGTAACGTTGATTTTTGATTGGCCGTATCGTAGGAAACAGAGAGCGCCGCCTTTTTCCCGGCCGCAAATCGTTTCTTTCGGAACATAGTCGAACCCCCATTTATATTATCCCGGTCACTATAGCATGATTGTAGATAAAACGCAACCGCTTTTTGGGGCAAAGCCATGGGCGCGGCGGATGTATGCAAGGATTATTCGCAATTCTGATCGGAGCAAAGAAAGGCGGCACAGGCTCCTATTTGGCTTTGGCCACAAACAAAATGCTGCGGGGGAAGATGCCGCCCGCAGCATTTTGTTTTGAATATCCAAAGGATTTGGGGGCATGGATCAATCCGCCCGGTGCAGCCGCTGTGTTACGCTCTCCTTGGCCGTCATGCGGAATACGATAGCCGGTACGGTGAGGCAGACGGCAAAGAGCACCGCAATCAGGCACACGACCAGCGAAGGGGTAGGAGAATACGGTGTAATCCGCAATTTGCACAACTGCCTTTGAGATCAGGTAGAGCACGCCGTTGCCCAGCGTTAACATGCAGCCGGCGGTAAATAGGGCATAGTAAAAGCCTTCCCATGTAAGCATGCCGGAGATCTGACGCTTGGTCATGCCGATGCTTTCCAACACGGCGAGCTCCTGTCGGCGGGAATAAACCCCGGTAACCATCACATTGATAAAATTGAGCACGCCGATGAGCAGTAGTAAGAGTGAAATCCCACTGCCCAGTACATTCATGGAGGACATGTCGGACGCAAAGGTTTCCGCACGTTCCGACCGCCGGCTGAATTGATAGGAATCGTCCGTCAGGGTCTGGTTGAGGGCTGAAAGCCGGTTGGCAATCTGGGGCTCCATTTGCGGGTCAACATCCAGCTGGATGTTGGTGACAATGGGGCTGGGGCTAAACTGCTCCATGAAGGCCTTGCTGACAAATAGGCCGTCCGGAGCGCCGAGCGTTTTGGAGGTGGCGGCAAAAGAGCAATCCTGATAAGAGAATATGCCGCCGATAACAGCTTCCTTTTGCTGGTTTGAGCGGTCGCCCGTCAGCGTAATCTTTTTTCCGATCATTTCATGGAAGGCAGCCTCCTCCCCATAGCCAAGGATCATGATTTCCCCGCGCCGGAAAGCGTTTAGGTCGATTGCATGGTCATGCGTTTTGTTATAATCTTCTACATAGGAGTCGTCAATGGCGAATACCCAGGTGCCGTACTTTCCATCTCTTGCTTTCTTCTGTAGGCTTGCCAAAAAGGTATCATAGCTTTCACCCTTCCCAGCCAGCCAGTTGTCGTAATCCTTGCGGGCAAGGGCCCCCGAAATGTCGGTATCAAAGGGCATGGAGCAGGCTCCGCCGTCACAACCTCCCTGTGGGTGACGCCGTCTAGCCCCGAGAGTGCGGCTAGGAAATCTTGGTCAAATTTTTGATTGGCCAGCGGAGGTGTGCTTTGGTAGGTGAAGTCATGGGGGAAGTAGCGGTTGACGAAATTTTCTGCTTTCATGCTGCCGATAAAGCTGTTTACGCCTAAGAGCGTGACGGTGCCCATGAATAAGGAGGCCAGCACGAGTGCGGCGCGTTTTTTATCGCGGAATACATTGTAAAATGCCATACGGCGCGCCTTGCCGCCGTGCGTGGTTTTACGAAGCTGTTGTTTTTCGTCGGGGATAGATCGGCGCGGCGCAGCGCTCGATGGGGGAAACGCTTGCGGCCAGCTTTGCAGGCTTGCGGCAGCTTACGAAAACGGTCAGGAGGGAGAAACAGGCGGTGCCGATAAAGATCAGGGGATGAAAGGAAATCACGCCGGAGGATGCTTCCATGCCGGTCATAGAGCTTGCAAACATATTCAGCGCAAAGGGGACAATGCCGAAGGATGCTCCGGCCCCTAGGAGAAGCCCGGCCGGAATCCCAATGAGGGAGAGCCTTAGTGCTTGCAGGCGCACGAGCCGTTTGATCTGCCGGGAAGATGCGCCGATTGTTTCAGCATCCCATAGAAGCGGATATCGCGGGCTACGGAGATATACATTACGTTGGAGATCAACAAATAGCCGCTCAGGACGATGAAAAGGGCGAGCATGACAATCACGGCAGTTGTGATTGTGGTGCCGGAGGCGCTTTCTTGCGCGGCACTAAAAGAGGCTTGAAAGGACTGCCCTTCTCGCAATGGAATATTTTGCTCGAGTGTTTCGAAAACCGCTTCCTGCCGGGAGGCTTTGCAGGAAACGGCCAGTATGCCGTTTCCCTCTGCCGTAAGCGCATGTTGGTTGCAAAAGGAGCTGCTCACCAACGCCTCCCCGCCGGATTGGGTAATTTTATATTCTGTATACCATCCGCTCAGACGAAAGGTGTCAGAGCGGGTTTTGCCATGAAGCAGATAAGTGAGGGGAACAGCCATGCCCTCTCTGGGCAATTCGATCCCCAATTGCTCAAGCGCCCGGGTGGAGAGCATGATTTCATCCGATGCGTCCGGATAGTTGCCATGGATCTCTCCAACAGCAGGCGTGATATGCCGCTCCCATTCCGTTTGATCGTAGGATAAAAGAGCGATGTTCGTAGGCTTTCCATCCCTGGTTTTCTGTGTGGTGCTCCCCACGGAAATTTGGGTGCCAACAGCCTCGAGCTGGTCAGAGGCCGCGATTTGCTGCGTCTGACTGGCGCTGGGATTGTTTAAGAAATGCTGGCTGTGGTGCCGTTGAGCCGCACCTGCGTGGCCTGGTAATTTTCCGCGAAGCTCAGGCCGATGCTGAATACGGTAGAAATCATGAAGGTGGTGAGCAGGATGGCGAGCGCGGCAAAGAGATTTCGGGTGCGGTTTGTATGCATTGAGCGCGCGGCGATACGGCGGACCGCCGCGTCTTTTCGCCTAATTTTCATTCGGCATCCCCCTCTGTAATCTGTCCGTCTTCCATGCGGATCACCCGATCCGCCATGCGGGCGATTTCTTCATTGTGCGTAATCATGACAATTGTTTGATGGAATGTGCGGCTGGTTTCTAGTAGGAGGGAAATCACTTCATGCCCTGTGCGGCTGTCAAGGTTGCCGGTGGGCTCGTCGGCCAGGATCAGCGCGGGTTTGGATGCAAGGGCACGGGCAACCGCCACGCGCTGCTGCTGGCCGCCGGAGAGGGTGTTCGGCATGTTGGAAAGCTTTTCTGTCAGACCGAGCGCATCGACGATTTGCGCGATATAAGTTTTATCCGGATCTTTCCCATCCAGCTCAGCCGGAAGCACAATGTTTTCCAGCACATTGAGCACGGGCACCAGATTGTAGTTTTGAAAAACAAAGCCGATTTCCCGGCGGCGAAATACGGTCAATTCCTCCTCTTTCATTGCATATAAATCCTTGCCGCGGATTTGGACTCTGCCGGAAGTCGGCCGGTCAAGACCGCCAAGCAGATGCAGCAAGGTGGATTTCCCGCTGCCGGATGCGCCTGCGATGGCGGCGAATTCCCCTTCTGCGATAGTGAGGGAAACGCCGTCGAGCGCCTTGGTCAGGTTCGTCCCGGCGCCATAGTGTTTTGTTAGGTTTTCGGCGGTTACGATTGCCATCAGAATTCCTCCATATAGTTCAAAGATTTGCGCGGTATAGCAGCGCATATGGGTGCATCAATGTGCACCCTTGCGCACTGATGCTCTGCTCTAAATTATAAAAGCCGTTTTTTACACATGGGCAGCTATTTTTCTTACAAATTTGCAACGGACTGCAAAAAGATTTGGAAAGATCGGGATCTTATGCTAAAATAAAACGATAATTGAAACCTGGAGGAGGATGGATATGCCGGATGCCTTTTCGCGCGAGCGGATGCTCCTTGGGGAGGCGGCCGTTCAACGGCTGAGAGAGAGCCATGTAATCGTGTTTGGCCTGGGCGGTGTGGGCTCCTTTGCGGTGGAGGCGCTTGCCCGCGCCGGAGTTGGGGAGCTGACGCTGGTTGACCATGATACGATATCTATAACGAACCTCAACCGCCAGCTCTACGCCCTGCACTCCACATTGGGCAGGCGGAAGGTTGACGTTGCCGCGAGCGGGTGCGGGATATCAACCCGGACTGTAACGTGCATGTAATCCCGGAATTTTACCTGCCGGAGCATGCGCAGCGTTTTTGGGGCGTGCGCTACAGCTACATCGTGGACGCGATTGACACCGTTAGCGCGAAAATTGACCTTGCCTGCCGCGCGCGGGAGATGGAGACCCCGATTATCGCGAGCATGGGTACGGGCAACAAGCTCGACCCCTCCCGGTTTGAGGTAGCCGATCTTTATGAAACACAGGTGTGCCCCTTGTGCCGTGTGATGCGCAGAGAGCTGAAAAAAAGGGGCGTAAAAGCGCTGCGAGTGGTTTATTCCCGGGAGGAGCCTCTGTCGCCCGCGCCCTGCGGTGAGGAGAGGGAAAAGCGCGCGGTGCCTGGCAGCGTCTCTTTTGTGCCGCCTGCCGCGGGCCTTTTGCTCGCCGGGGAGGTCATACGGGCGCTTTGCGAAGTCTAAGCCGTTTTCCATTCGCTGGTATATTGAAAAAGCCGCCGGATACAATAATCCCGGCGGCACTTTTTCTGCTGGAAGGAGTGCGCAAAGAAAACCCGGCTCGCCGGGTGAAAAGGAGTGTTTCCTATGAGTTCCTGCGCAATGGGCGCATTCCCGGAAAAAATTCGCGTGATTCAATATGGGTGCGGAAAAATGGCGAAGGTGCTGATCCGCTATTTGACGGAGAAGGGTGCGGAGATCGTTGGCGCAATTGATACGAATCCAGAGGTTGTGGGCATGGATATCGGCGATTTCGCGGGCCTGGGCGCCGGACCGGCGTTGTCATCAGCGATGATGCCGACAAGGTGCTTGACAGCTGCGACGCGGAAGTGGCGATCCTGACGCTGTTCAGCTTTATGACGGATATGGAGCCGTTTTTTGAAAAATGCGCGCGGCGTGGCATCAATGCGATCACCACCTGTGAGGAGGCGTTTTACCCTTGGACGACCGCGCCGGAGATCACAAACCGGTTGGACCGGCTGGCAAAGCACCACGCTGCACGCTTGCGGGCACTGGAATGCAGGATATCTTCTGGTGTAACCTCATCAGCGTGCTTGCCGGCGGCTGCCACCACATTGAGCGCGTTGAGGGCATCACGAGCTATAACGTGGAGGATTATGGGCTTGCGCTCGCCGAGGCGCATGGCGCGGGTTTCACCAAAGAGGATTTCGAGGAGACAATTGCGAGCGCGGACAGCCTGCCCGCTTACGTTGGAATTCCAACGAAGCGCTCTGCTCTAAAATGGGTTGGACGATCCGAAGCATATCGCAGAAATGCATTCCCACCTTCCACAGGGACGATATCTATTCCAAAACGCTCGGTCGAACCATCCCCAAGGGCGATTGCACAGGTATGTCCGCCGTGGTGACGACGGAGACGATGCAGGGCGTGACGATTGTGACCCAATGCGTCGGCAAGGTGTATGCGCCGGAGGAGAGCGACCTCAACGACTGGAAGATTTTCGGCGAGCGAATGTGGACTGTTCAGTTCGGCACCCGGCAACGGTGGAGCACACCTGCGCGACGGTGGTCAACCGTATTCCATGGCTGTTAAAAGCGCCCTCGGGCTTTTACACGGTGGAAAAAATGCCGTATAACGAATATCTCACCTGGCCGATGCAGCTTTCTGTCTAAATGGAAATGGAGGGATTCCCTTTTCGCAGTCAATGTGATATGCTTGTGACAAAGGAATACAGAGTGCGGGGGGAACAGGCTGCTGCAAAATTGTAAATTTGAAACGGTTGCTTTGGAGAAAGCTGTTTGCGGGCCATTCATTTTGGCCCGCATTTTGCGGCACGTTTGGATGCTCTTCGCGTTGCGTGAATTACGGTGTTATACAAACGCTGTTTGTGGAGAAAGGAAGGCGGTTATGGCGAACCCGATCGGGCTATATCTTCACATTCCGTTCTGCCGTGGGAAGTGCCCCTATTGTGATTTTTATTCGATGCGCGCGGATGCGGCGTGCATGGATACATATACCCAGGCTTTGCAAAAATCCTTGGAGCAATGGGCAGAGCGCATTGGGTGGGCGGCGGACACGCTCTACCTTGGCGGCGGAACACCCTCTGCTGGGTGGAGCCCGTATTGCGGCGCTGGTGCAAACCGCGCGGGATTGTTATGGGCTGCGCGGCGCGGAGATCACAGTGGAGTGCAACCCTTCCGATGTGGATGGGCATTTGTTTGAGGCGTTGGCAGGGGCGGGCGTCAGCCGGATCTCCCTGGGCCTGCAATCCGCCGTGGATGAGGAGCGAAAGGCCCTGGCCGCCGGGCTGGCGTGAAGGAAGCGGCGGCATCCGTCCGGCTTGCAGGGGCGGCTGGTATCCAAAACCTTTCGCTCGATTTAATGCTCGGCATACCGGCCAAACGGCGGAGAGCCTGCGCCGCTCCATTGATTTTTGCACACAGGCGGGAGTTTGCCACATCAGTGCGTATTTGTTAAAAATCGAGGAGGGGACCCCGTTCGCCCAGCGGCGGGCCTCTCTTGTTTTGCCGAATGAGGATACGGTATGCGATCTCTATGAACAGGCGTGCGAGGAACTCGAAGCGGCAGGCTTTCAGCAGTATGAAATCTCCAACTTTGCCCGGCACGGGTTTGAAAGCCGGCATAACTTGAAATATTGGAATGCGGAAGAATATCTGGGCCTTGGCGCATCGGCGCACTCCTTTTTGGGGGGGAAGCGCTTTTTCTATCCGCGTGATAGGAATGCGTTCCTCCGTGGGGAGGGCCCTATACAGGATGGGGAAGGCGGCTCGTTTGAAGAATATGCCATGCTACGCATGCGGCTGGCAGACGGCCTGATCGAATCACTGGCCAGGCAGCGTTACGGCTGTGGGATTCCGCCTACATGCGGGAAAGCGCCCGGCGGATGGAGCAATATGGCCTGACGAGCCAGGATGAGGATGGCATACGCCTGACGCGGAAGGGATTTTTGCTCTCCAACACGGTGATTGCGGAGCTTCTCTACCCTGCTGGTGGAACGGCCGGGTAACGCGGCCGTTTTTTTGCTGTACAAAATAAAAATCCAATGGTATGATAGACGATGCCAAATCGTGCCTGGCCGCCAGGTGCGGAATACAGGAAAGGAATGTCTGCTTTTGCTGCTTGCGATTATTTATATTGCTTTTATTAGCCTTGGACTGCCGGATTCCCTGCTCGGCGCCGCGTGGCCTGTGATGTATGGGGAGCTTGGTGTTCCGATTTCTTACGCTGGGATCGTCACGATGATTATCGCCGCAGGGACGATTGTTTCCAGCCTTTTATCCGACTGGCTCATGAGAAAGGTTGGAGCGGGAGTGATTACAGCTGTCAGCGTGTTCATGACTGCTGCGGCGCTGTTTGGGTTTTCCGCTTCCCATTCGTTTTTGCTGCTGTGTCTGTGGGCGGTTCCCTATGGGCTGGGCGCGGGCGCGGTGGATGCTGCGCTCAACAATTATGTGGCGCTGCATTTTTCCTCTCGCCATATGAATTGGCTGCATTGCTTTTGGAGCGTTGGCGCAGCGGCCAGCCCTTATATCATGAGCTATTGCCTGACGGGAGGGTTCGGCTGGAACAACGGCTACCGCTCTGTCGCTGTTGTTCAGACGATTTTGACAGCGGCGTTATTCCTCAGCTTCCGCTCTGGAAGCGGCGCCGATTAGAAGGGGCGGAAGGGGAGAGCGCGGCAAAGGCGCTGAGCCTGCCGCGGGCCGTAAAGATCAAGGGCGTGCCGTTCGTTTTAATCATGTTTTTTGGCTACTGTGCACTGGAGCAGGCGGCGGGTCTTTGGGCCAGCAGCTATCTGGTGCAGTTTCGCGGGGTGGATACCGATACCGCCGCATGGTCTGCCTCGCTGTTTTATCTCGGCATTGCGGCGGGGCGCTTCCTCTGCGGATTTGTTGCGGAACGCTTGGGCGACCGGCGTTTGATCCGCATTGGGATTCTAACGATGATTGGCGGGGTGCTGCTGATCGCGCTCCCGGTTCCATACGATGCTTTTACATTGGCAGGGCTGCTCATTGTTGGCTGGGGTGTGCGCCGGTATATCCATCTGTGATCCATTCGACTCCGGCAAACTTTGGCAAGGAGAATTCACAGGCAATCATCGGTATTCAGATGGCGAGCGCCTACGTTGGCACCACTTTCATGCCGCCGCTGTTTGGCTGATTGCGGCGCATATTCATATTGGGCTGTACCCAGCCTTCCTGCTGGCGCTGGCCGTTCTCATGCTGTGTATGTCGGAAAAGCTCAACCGCACGGTTGCAAAGCGGCAAGAGGGAGAGGCGCGTAAAGAAAGGGCAGAACAGGAAGCGGAAAATGCATAAAAAACAAACCTGGTTCGCCCGCGTTGCTAAAATGCAAATAATAAAACAAAAATCGCCGCATCCCTGCTGAAAAGGGGATGCGGCGGTTGGCATTTGATAGCCTGGTGTTAATTCGTTTTATTTGATGATGCTTTCCCCGGTCATTTCCTTCGGCTGCGGAAGGCCCATGATTTGAGCATCGTCGGGGCAATGTCACACAGGCGGCCGCTATCGCGCAGCTCGCAGGGGTAGCCCACAACGATGAAAGGAACCGGATTCGTCGTATGCGCCGTGAAGGGGGAACCATCCGGTTCATACATTTTATCCGCATTGCCGTGATCCGCCGTGATGAGCACTGCGCCGCCCATCTGCGCCACCGCGTCAACAACGCGGCCCACGCAGGTGTCCACAGTTTCCACCGCCTTGACGGCGGCTTCAAATACGCCGGTGTGGCCGACCATATCGCAGTTGGCAAAGTTTAAGATCACAGCATCATAGTTGCCGCTGAGAATGCGTTCAACGACCTTGTCGGTCACCTCAGGCGCGCTCATTTCCGGCTGGAGATCATAGGTCGCCACCTTCGGGGAGGGCACCAGCACACGATCCTCGCCCGGGAAGGTCCTTTCTACGCCGCCGTTGAAGAAAAAGGTAACGTGCGCATACTTCTCCGTTTCCGCAATGCGAAGCTGTGTTTTGCCAAGCTCGACAAATATTCGCCAAACGTGTTTTCCAGAGATTGCGGGCGGAAGGCGACCTGCACATTCGGCATCGTCGCATCGTACTGTGTCATGCAAACATAGTGCAGTGGGAAAAAGCCGTTGCGGCGCACAAATCCGGTGAATTCCGGATCGACAAGCGTACGTGTGATTTCACGCGCGCGATCGGGGCGGAAGTTAAAGAAGATCACACTGTCGTTCGCCATGATGCGGGCGTCCGCATCATGGGAGCAGACAGTGGGCACGACAAATTCATCTGTGATGTTTTGCCCTCCGCGTCGATTTCCTGATAGGATGTGCGGATGGCTGCAACCGGATCTTCCGCCTGGTTGCCCTCGCCGTATACCATGGCGGCGTAGGCCTTTTCCACACGCTCCCAACGATTGTCGCGATCCATTGCGTAGTAACGGCCCATCACGGTGGCGATTTTACCCACACCGATTTCTTTGAGCTTCCTTTCACACTCCGCAACAAAATCCGCGCCGGAGGTGGGGGGCACGTCGCGGCCGTCGAGCAAGCAGTGGACATAAACTTTTTTCAGCCCCATGCGCTTTGCAAGCTCCACGAGCGCCCAAAGGTGCGTGTTATGGCTGTGTACGCCGCCATCTGACATTAGGCCGATTAGATGCAGGGCGGAATCATGGTCAATTGCCGACTGCACCGCGCCGGTAAGGCTGGGTTTTCAAAAAATTCGCCGTCAACGATGGATTTGGTGATGCGCGTCAGCTCTTGGTAAACCACACGGCCTGCGCCAATATTGGTGTGGCCCACTTCGCTGTTGCCCATCTGCCCGTCCGGCAGGCCGACATCCATGCCGGAGGCGCCAATATAAGTCATCGGGCATTCCGCCATCAACTTGTCGAGCCGGGGCGTTTTCGCCGCGGTGATGGCATTGCCATAGTCGGATGGATTGTGGCCGAAGCCATCCATAATGCATAAAACAAGGGGCTTTTTCATATTTAATGGTTCCTCCTAAATTTGAAAAGAAAAGCGGGCGGGCTGCCATCCGCCCGCTTGGGTTACAATGGTTATTTGGAAGCGGCTTCCACGATCTGCGCAAAATCCGCAGCCTTCAGCGAAGCGCCGCCGATCAGCCACCATCCACATCCGGCTGGGCAAGCAGCTCCGCCGCATTTTTGCGTTCATTGAGCCGCCGTACTGGACGACGAAAGCATCTGCCGCCGCCTGGTCGTAGAGGTCTGCAACAACTGTGCGGATGTAGTGGTTCACCTCATTGGCCTGCTCCGAAGTAGCGGTGCGGCCGGTGCCGATGGCCCAAACAGGCTCATAGGCGATGATTACGCGGGCAAGCTCCTCTTTGGATACGCCACCGAGGGCGACTTTTGTCTGCATGCCAACGATTTCAAACGTGATACCCTGCTCGCGCTGCTCGAGCGTTTCACCCACGCAGAGGATTACTGTGAGGCCTGCGTCCAGTGCGGCACGCACGCGCTTTTGGACGGTCGCATCCGTCTCACCAAATAGGTGCGGCGCTCGCTGTGGCCGATCACAACATACTCTACGCCCATCTCCGTGAGCATCTCCGTAGAAATTTCGCCGGTGTAGGCGCCGCTCTTTTCCCAATGGCAATTTTCTGCGCCAACCTTGATGTTGGAGCCTTTTGTGGCCTCTAACGCCGCCTGTAGGTCTACATATGGCACGCAGATGACGACGTCGCAATCGGCGCCTTTACAAGGGGCTTCATTTCCTCAACCAGAGCAGTGGTTTGAGAGGGGGTTTTGTTCATTTTCCAGTTGCCGGCGATAACGGCTTTGCGCAGTT
>ENA-OQEX01000096-OQEX01000096.1-human-gut-metagenome-genome-assembly--contig:-NODE-96-length-52074-cov-12.063141_pt1 | contig 52074 bp, 55 predicted proteins | sample MGYA00242802_ERZ504649 | MGnify/ENA primary metagenome ERZ504649 (study PRJEB26092, sample SAMD00036194) | human gut metagenome | host: Homo sapiens | study: EMG produced TPA metagenomics assembly of...
CGCAGGTGAGCGGCTTCAGCACGCCCATACACGCGTTGCCGGCCGTGACCAAGGAAGCGTCTCCATGGATTCGCTGGCTCAATCGCGACGAGCTGGCACGACTCGCCGATCCGACCATCGGCGCACGCGTGCCACACACCGCGGTCCGGATACTGTCCAAAGCTTTGAAACCGGTCCGGTGCTGCTGTCCATACCGCAGGACGGCATCACCGAAGCGTTAAGCTGCTCGAAATGCCACCGCCAAGTGCGATGCGCGCGTTGCACGGGACCATTGGAACGGTTGGCGGACGGAACGATTCGATGCCGCTGGTGCGGCGCCGCCACCGTGCAATGGTCATGCCCGACATGCCATAACGAGCGCATGCGCGTGGTCAGGGTCGGCGCCGCCGGAACCGCGATGGAACTGGCCAGACTGTTCCGTGGCGTGCCGATGGTGCTGTCCACGCCAAGCCAGCCAAGAGGCGTCGTGTCCGATATCGGATTCGCTCCGCAACTGGTCATCGCCACGCCCGGCGCGGAGCCGCGTGTGCGCGGGGAGAGTCCGGCACAATGCGAATACCGTGCCGTGGCCATCCTCGACGCGTGGACCAGTTTGTATGCGTCCGGCATCGACGCCGATGTGGACACGTTGACCGGATGGATGCGCGCGGTGTCGCTGTGCGCGCCGCGGACCCGTGGAGGACAGGCGCTGCTGATCGGGGAAACAGATCCCGTGCTCGCACGATCGTTGATGCTGTGGAATTCGCCGATGCTTGCCCAAGTCGAAGTGGAGGACCGCGCCCAGACCGCGCTGCCGCCGGTATTCGCCGCGGCCTGCGTGTGGGGCCGACGAGATGCGGTTGGGACGATGTTGAAACGAATCGGCGCGTTGGCCGGCGGCGACATGGCTACCATCGACACGATCGCCGGTACGATGCCGTCCGTCTTGGGGCCGGTGCCGATTCCGCAGCCACGCACCATCGATTCACGTGAATTGGAAGGCACCGCGGACAGGGTCAAAGCAGTCGTGCGCGTCCCACAGGGCAGACGTGCCGAATTGGCGTTGCGGCTGCGTTCGGCAAGCGCCCGCCACGTGGCTTCACGCGAACCTGGGGAACTGCGATTCCAGATGGATCCGAAGGAACGCATCTGACGGACGTCCCCTCAACGTGAAACACTGGAACGACTGATGACGTTGACGTTAGGAATGGAGAAACGCATGAAAGGCTGGCCGGGAGAGCCGCAAATGGAATATGACGTGCTTATGGCCGACGGCAACGCCGCTGCGAACGCCGGCCGGCAGATCACCGACGTGATCTTCGATTTCGGCAACGTGCTTATCTATTGGGATCCGGCGGCGGTGATGACCCCACGGTACTCGGACGGACTGGTGGAACAGTTCCTCGACAATGACGTTTCCGGCTTCTACGACATCAACAACGAACTGGACGCCGGCATGTCCAATGACGATGGCGTGGCTCTGATGCGTGAACGCCACGGAGACCAGTGGGCCGATATGATGCGGTACTATCTGGACAATTTCGTCGATTCGCTGACCGGCGTGGTGCCAGGCGCGCGCGTGCTCATCAACGATCTGAAAGCAGCCGGCGTCCACGTATGGGGCTTGAGCAACTGGCAGAAGGACCTGTTCCCGGTGGCGCTCGACCATTACGACATTCTGTGCAGTCTTGAGGACCGCGTGGTGTCTGGTTACGTGGGACTGCGCAAACCGCACCGCGATATTTACGATTACGCTCTAAAACAGTTCGGCATCGACGCTTCCGGCGCGCTGTTCGTGGATGACAAGGCGATGAACATCGTCGGCGCGAACGAAGCGGCATTCGCGGCGTACGGTTCAAGGATGCCCGCGCGTTGCGCACCCTGCTGATCGACGCGGGCGTGGCGATTCCCGCGGTACATGAAAAATAACGACATACGCAGATTAGACAGACGGTTGTGCTTGCGGTCGCTATGCGGGATCGACGCATACGGTCGCATGCATTGATGGATATGAAGGTGAGGAGATTCGTCTCATGTTGAAAGTGCTGTTCGCAGGTACGCCGGATGTGGCGGTGCCGTCGTTGAAACTATTGGCCCAGGATACCGAGCATTTCGAAGTGGTGGCCGTGCTCACCAGGCCGGACGCGCCAACCGGACGAGGTCGCAAACTGGTGGCGAATCCAGTCAAGCAGGCCGCGCTCGAACTCGGTCTGCCGGTCATCGAATCCGATCCGAGCGAGGAAACGTTCGTGTCCGAGCTTGCGGCCACCGGCGCACAGGCCGCCGCTGTGGTGGCGTACGGCAAGATCCTGAAACAGGACGTGCTCGACGCGCTGCCGATGGCTGGTACAACCTGCATTTCTCCCTGCTGCCCCAATGGCGTGGCGCCGCTCCGGTGCAACGTTCCATCTGGCCGGGAGAAGGTGACGGGCGCCACCGTGTTCCGTATCGTCCGTGCCATGGATGCCGGCCCGATTCTGGCGCAATCCACCGTGGAAATCGGCGCGCACGAGACCGCCGGAGAATTGCTGGGACGTTTGGCCGAAGACGGCTCGCATCTGCTCGCAGCCTCGTTGCAGGCGCTGGCCGATGATCAGATCGCACCGGTGGAACAGCCTGCCGGAGCGTATGAGGTCGCGCAGAAGATCACCGTGGAGGACGCGCATATCCGCTTCGACGTGCCGGTATTCGCCGCCGACCGCCAGATTCGCGCATGCACGCCGAATCCGGGAGCCTGGTGCGAACTGCATGCCCATGCGGACGCCGAACCGGCGACCCTGCACGTATTGCGCGCGCAGCCGGCCGACATGTCCAATCCGAACGCACCGGCATCGCTTGAACCCGGCCATATCGTGGCCGGCAAGAAGAACGTGTGGGTCGGCACCTCCACCGAGCCGCTCGAGCTGCTGGAAGTTAAAGCGCAAGGCAAGAAAGCCATGCGCGCCGCCGACTGGGCCCGTGGCGCCCACCTCGATAACGCCTTCTGTGAGTAAGATTTTTGTTTCTACTGTAAGTATGTGAGTAGCTGCGGCGTCCGCGACCGGCGGGCGGCATGCATTGACGACACGCTCCGGGCCGCTCAGGCCAAGTCTTTACGGTCTTACAACGCATGCCGCCCACCGGTCGCTCGTAGGTGCGGAAAAGTTATTTGAGATAATCGAGGATTTTCGCCAGATCACGTTCATTGAGCCGGTGCGGAGCATCCTCCTGCACTTTCGGTTTGGCGCAGAACGCCACGCCAAGACCGGCCGCATGAATCATCGGCAGATCGTTCGCGCCGTCGCCAACCGCAACGGTCTGCGCCATATCGATGCCCATCCGCGCGGCCCACGCGCGCAACGATTCCAGCTTCGTATCCTTCGTGACGATATCGCCCAGCATGTGTCCCGTCAGCCTGCCATCGGCAGCCTCCAAACGGTTCGCAATCCAATAATCGAGATGCGCATCGGCCGCGAGACGGTCCACAACCTCGTGAAAACCACCGGAGACCACGCCGACCTTCCAATCATGCGCGTGAAGCGTGTCAATCAGTTCAAGCGCGCCATGCGTGAAATGCACGCGATGGTAGACCTCATCGAAAATCGTGGTCGGCAGACCCTTCAATAACGCCACGCGTGCGCGCAGCGCCTCGCGGAAATCAAGCTCGCCGTTCATGGCTCGAGCGGTGACGGACGCTATCTGCTCGCCGACTCCTGCGGCCACGCCGAGCTCGTCGATGACCTCTTCGTCGATCAACGTGGAATCCACATCCATCACCAGCAGTCCGGGAGCGGACAGCGTGGGCAGGGATGCCATGGATGCGATGTTCGGCGTTTCTTGTTCAAGCATGGTTCCGATTGTCGGAAATCATTAGGACAATGGGTATTCTTGAGGGTTGAACGTGTTGGAAAGCGAGGTCGACATGAACGATCATGACGAAGAGACGCTCGCGTCGCTGCAGCAGGCCAACGACCAGCTCATGGCCAAGAACCATGCGCTGGTCAAGGCGTTGAGCCGCGCCACGCAGGAAATGACGAAAACCAAGGCCCAATTGAACCAGCTGGCGGGGCCTCCCATGACTTTCGCCACCATGGTCCGCGTGCATTCAGCCAAAACGGACGAGCAGGGCGTGCAGCATGCCAGCGCCGAAGTGGCTGCCGGCGCGAGACGCATGATCGTGCCGATCGCGGCGAATCTGCAAGCTTCCAGGCTCGAACCGGGACGTACCGTGCTGCTCAACGAGAACATGGTGGTGGTCTCACAGCTCGACACCGACACGCTGGGCGCGGTGCGCTCGGTACGGCAGGTGTGCGATGACGGCCGCCTGCTGGTCGCGGATGGCGGCGGCAACGTGACGTTGGTCCGATGCTCGGGAACGCTTGCCAAACAGGCCATCAGCGCGGGCGATCGCGTGAACGTCGACGCATCTCTGCGGTTCGCGCTTTCGTTGGTTCCCCCCGAAAACGACGAAGATTTGGTTCTGGAAGAAGTGCCGGACGTCACCTTCGCCGACATCGGCGGACTGGACGAGCAGATAGAACGTATCCGCGACGCCGTGCAGATGCCGTTCCAGCATCGCGAACTGTTCGAACGCTACGACCTGAAACCGCCGAAAGGCGTGCTGCTGTACGGTCCTCCAGGCAACGGCAAGACACTGATCGCCAAAGCCGTGGCGAACGCGCTCGCCGAAGGCACCGACGCGGGAAGTGGCGTGTTCCTGTCGGTCAAAGGACCGGAGCTGCTTAACAAATTCGTGGGCGAATCGGAACGTCTGATCCGCATGATCTTCAAACGCGCCCGCGAACGAGCGGCCGACGGCAAACCGGTCATCGTGTTCATCGACGAGATGGATTCGCTGCTGCGCACCCGCGGCACGGGCGTTTCGTCCGACGTGGAGACCACCATCGTGCCGCAGTTCCTGACCGAGCTGGACGGTGTGGAATCGCTGGACAACGTCATGGTGATCGGAGCCTCCAACCGCATCGACATGATCGATCCGGCGGTGTTGCGCCCCGGACGCCTCGACGTGAAGATCCGCGTGGACCGTCCGGGCATCCAGCAGGCGACCCAGATCGTCCGCCACTATCTGACAGACAAGCTGCCGTTGTCTCCGAACGTGGATGCGAAGGCGTTGATCGGCGTGCTGGTCAACGACATCTACGCGCAGGACGAGCATCGGCACCTTTGCGACATCTGCGACGACCATGGCCAGTGGCGTCCGGTGTACCTCGCCGACGTGGTGTCCGGCGCGGTGCTCAAGAACATCGTGGACCGTGCCAAAACCTATGCGGTGAAACTGTCCATCACCACCGGACAGGCTGCGGCGATCGGCATCAATCTGCTGGCCAAAGCCGTGGACGAAGAATACGGTGAGACCCGGGACGCGCTGCTGGATGCGGATCCGGAACAGTGGAGCCGCATCAACGGGCTTGAACCCGGACGGGTGACCGGCATCAGACCGGTGGCATGAATGCCGGCCGGCGTATGAATGCTGGACGGTATGGTATGGAACGCAATCTAAATACGGAAAGGAACGGCGCGATGAGCGTTCGCAGGGTCATGGGCACGGAAACGGAATACGCGGTCTCCGCGCCAGGACAAGGCCGCTACAATCCGGTGCAGCTCTCATTCGACGTGGTTGGCGCCGCCTCGGATGCGTCACGCAGCCATATCCGCTGGGACTACCGGCAGGAAGACCCCGTCAACGACGCGCGCGGCACCAGACTGGAACGTGCGGCGGCCCACCCGGACCTGCTCACCGACGCCCCACAGCTCAACATCACCAACGTGATCGCCCTAACGGGGGTCGTATCTACGTCGACCACGCGCATCCCGAATACTCCGCGCCGGAAACAACCGACCCCTTCGAAGCGGTGCGATACGACCGTGCCGGCGATCTCATCATGCGCGCCGCCGCAGCCAAGGCAAGCGAGACGACGGGACGGAAAATCGTGCTGCACCGCAACAACGTCGACGGCAAAGGAGCCAGCTGGGGCACGCACGAAAACTACATGATGCTGCGGTCGGTACCGTTCGACCTGGTGACACGCCTCATGACCACGCACTTCGTCTCCCGACAGATCTTCATCGGCTCCGGCCGCGTCGGCATCGGCGAACATAGCGAAAACGCCGGCTACCAGCTAAGCCAACGTGCCGACTACTTCCATATGAAAGTCGGTTTGCAGACCACATTCGACCGGCCGATCATCAACACCAGAGACGAATCGCACAGCACCGACGAATACCGCAGACTGCACGTGATCGTCGGCGACGCCAACCGCATGGACGTGCCACAGGCCTTGAAACTCGGCACCACCAGCATGCTGCTGTGGCTGCTCGAACACGCCGACATGGCCGAAATCGACTTGAACGAGGCGCTGGAACCGCTTACGCTCGCCGACCCGGTGGAAGCCATGCACACGGTATCGCACGACCTGACCCTGGCCGCCCCACTACCATTGGAAACAGGTGGAACCACCACCGCATGGCAGATGCAGGTCACTTTGCGTGGACTGGTATATGCGGCCGCGGCAACGGTATACGGCACCGACACATCCGGAGAGCCGGCATGGCCCGACCGCTCCACCCGCAACATCATGGCGATGTGGGGGCAGGCTCTCGCCGACGTCGCCACCGTACGCCATGCCGACGATGACGGACGACTGACGATGCGGGAACAGGCGTCACGTCTCGAATGGCTGCTCAAATGGCAGTTGCTGGAGAAACTACGCCGCAAGACCGGTTCGGATTGGACCGATCGGCGCCTGGCTGCGGTCGATCTGAAATGGGCCGCGCTCGATCCGGCCGATTCGATTTTCACCCGGCTTGCCGAACAGACCGAACGACTGGTGACGGATAAGCAGCTTGCCGAGGCGGTCGGCCAAGCGCCGGCCGACACACGCGCATGGCTGCGCGCGGAGATCATACGACGTTTCCCCGAACAGGTCGTTGCGGCGTCGTGGTCCCACCTTACGGTGCGCGGCGAGTCGTCCGGTGATGAAAACGTGGAGAATTCGATGGTCTCGTTGGACATGTCCAATCCGTTGAAATTCACGGAATCCTTGTGTTCCGAAGCGTTCGAGCATGTCCACACTGCGAGCGGAATCGTGGAATCCTGCGTTGAATCTCATGTTGTGCGGGTACCATTGCCGTAGGTGATGGCAGAGGCCATACCCATAGTCGATGAACCACACGGCAGGACGCTTGAGGGAGAGGATGCGTCCAAGCCGGTTATGAGGAAACGAAAAGGCATACTACATGGAATTGAGGCAAGTGGCCCTCGAAGTGGCCCGTATCCTGCAGGATGCAGGCAAGCACGCGTTGAACGATCAAATGAATCCGCGTGATCTGAAAAGTTTTGAAATGACGGACAATCATCTGAGCTTCACCTCCGACATCGATAAGCGGTTGGCGCAATTCATCAGCAACCGCATCACGTATGTGGATGTGTTCGATGGTTTCTGGCAGTTCCGTCCGGAAGAATGCCATCCGGGGGAACGGTATTGGTGCGTTGGCGGCATCGACGGCGCGATCAATTTCGTGCGCAGCATGCCGGAATGGACCATCACCGTCTCACTGTTCGAGTTCAACGACCAATGCTCCGCGCAGCCGATCCTTTCGGTGGTGCATGCTCCGGCGCTTGGCCTGACCTACCTGGCGGTGCGCGGATCCGGAGCCATCCGCATCCGCAAGACGCCGCTTGGAGACAAACGCGAGAAGATCATGCCGTCCACCACCCCGTCCCTTGACTATGCGGTGGTGAGCTTCGGCATGTCCCATGTGCCGGAGGAATCCAAGCGCGCGCTTGAAGTGGTGTCGCGTATCTCCGGCCGTCCGGCCGACATCAAGCGCGTTGGCCCCTCCTCCTTGGATTTGTGCAAGGTGGCGGACGGTACATATGACGCGTATTTCGAAGCGCATCTGCACAAGTGGGACGTTCCCGCGGTTTCCGCCGGAGCCGTCGTGGTCTGGGAAGCGCAGGGGCATCTGAGCCGGTGGAACGGCGATCTTGTCCACTGGCGTCAGGAAAACGACGTACTCGCCACCAACGGTCTGATTACCGATGATCTGCGCCAGTATTTGGCATAAGACTGATTGACTGCCCCACACCTGGGTTAAGGTGTGGGGCAGTATGCTATTCGCAGGAGAACCCGCAAAGACGCTTTCGGAGAAAGGAAGGACCATGCCCCAGAAATTTGAGCAGATGCAATCCGCCGAACAAAAACATGACGAGGATGAGACCATTGCGCAGGCTGGCACCCAGATCGATGACACGGTCGATGCGCTTGACGCGGTGCTGGACGACATCGAATCGGTCCTCGAATCCAACGCCGAGGAATATGTGGGCAGCTTCGTCCAAAAAGGCGGCGAGTGATGCCGCAGCTGCGTGACAGCGGCAACCATTCCACAGCGCCGCTTGACGCCCATACCAAGGACGAAATCCAATCCTTCGCCCGTATTTTCGGCATCGAAACCGAATACGGTGTGAGCGTGACCGGTTCGGACCGCCCATGCGACGCCGGACAGACGGCGATGATGATGTTCCAGCCGATTGTGGCCGAAGCGAGATCCACCAACACATATATTGAAAACGGTTCAAGACTCTACCTTGATGTCGGCTCGCACCCCGAGTACGCCACGGCGGAAGCCCGGGATCCGATGGACGCGCTGGCATTGGATGCGGCCGGCGAATTGGTGATGAGGGATCTTGCCCTGGACGCCCAACGTCGTCTGCGCTCCATCCAGGGAGCCGGCTCCACGGTCCATGTGTTCAAAAACAATGTGGATTCCGCCGGGCATTCCTTCGGCTGCCATGAGAATTACCTGGTGCGACGGTTCGTGCCGTTGAAGACGATCGAACAGGAGCTGCTGCCGTTCCTGATCACCCGGCAGCTGTTCACCGGCGCAGGACGTATGGGGGAGCAGGGCTTCCAGATCACGCAGCGTGCCGATTTCCTCGATGAGGCGGTCTCATCGGCCACCACGCGCTCGCGTCCGATGGTCAACACGCGCGACGAACCGCATGCCGATCCTGACGCGTTCAGACGGCTGCATGTGATCATCGGCGATTCGAACCGGTCCCAGTGGGCCACGATGATGAAGCTCGCCACCACGCATCTGGTGTTGTGCGTCATCGAACAGGCCGGGCGCGAAGGCAAGGATTCCGGGTTCGCCCGATTCTCCTTCGCTGACGCCAGTGCGGCCAACCATAAGGTAAGCCGTGACCTGACGGGCGTCGAAGCGTCCTTCGACATGGCAGACGGCACTGTCATGGAAGGCGGTGCCGTAGCGATTCAGGAACGTTATCTTGAAATCGTCGAACGATTCGTTGGACAACATCCCGAAGTGTGCTCCTCGTTGCCGCGCACGGACGTGCATGAGGTGATTCGCCAATGGAGGCGTGTCATAGAGGCGTTCCGCTCGGGGGCTAGCGAAACGTTCGCCGACAAGGTCGATTGGCTTGCCAAACGACGGCTGTTCGACATGCTCCGCAACCGTGCGGGGAGCCGACTCTCCGTCAGCAAGTTGGAACAGTTGGACATGGACTACCATGACGTGGCCAACGGCGCGCTGTACGCCTCGCTGTGCCGTCGCGGAGCCATGCGCACGTTGGTCAACGAGTCACAAGCACATGAGGCCATCGATGTTCCTCCCCACGATACCCGCGCCGCACTGCGTGGACGGTTCATCCAGTCGGCACGATCGCACAACGCGCAATATTCCTGTGATTGGACGCGACTATCGCTGACCTCGCCGAACAGGATGGACGTGACGTTGCTTGATCCGTTCGACGCACAACCGTCCGACCGGCTCCTCACGATACTAGAGGCTTTGCAGTAGCCAAAAGCCTGCGATGGAAGACTCGTCTCCACCGCAGGCTTTTGATATTGGTTGGTCGGATTGTAACTGCCGCTCAGACTTCTCCACGGTATTTGGCCATCATCTGCGACTGGAGTTGTTGCGCGCTTGGCGGCGTCCACGTGATCGCGTCGGCGCCCGCATCAATGGTGGCGAGAATACGGTCTTCACGACCTCCGCCCGAAGCAGGATCGGGATTTCCGGATGATGCGCGCGGATGCTTGCCACGACTTGCGCGGTTCTTGCACCGGCTGCCACATTGATGATGGCCGCACCGGCAAGAATCTTGCATTCGGTGATTTCATCATCCTCCGTGACCGTGGCGATGACGGGGATGTCCACCATCGACATGGTCGTTTCGATGGTTTCCGCCGGTGCCGGCGCGTTGATGACCACGCCGGCCGCGCCCTGCATCTCCGCCACCATGGCCAGCTCTGCCACACGCGGACCGGTGGTGGTGCCTCCACCCACGCCGACGAACAGCGGCATCTGCGCCACGGTGAGCAGCGCCTGCGTGATCACCGGTTCGCCGGTGAAAGGGTACACCGCGAGGATGGCGTTCGCGTTCGTGTTGCGGATAATGACCGCATCGGTGGTATAGGCGAACGATTTGAGCGTATGACCTTTGACGGTGATGCCGCCGCAACGCTGCGTGATGATTTCCGGAACCCTGGCGTTGGGGGAGGTGAGTCTGCCTTCGACCTTCGCCGTACCGTAGGTGCTTCGCGACACGTGCGGCACGGCTGAATGCTGCTCCACAGCCACTGACGCGCTGGGGGTGAATAGCGAACGCTTGTTGAGACGGATGAGATCCGGATCGTCCGCACCGGAATCATGTTCCTGCCCGACGCTCATTCCCGCACCTCCTCATCCGTATGGTTCAGCATGAGGAATTCGTGGATCGCCTTGCGGCGTTCGGAAATCTCCTCATCCAGAAGTTTGGTATCGGTGTTGTCGATGATACGCTGCAGCAGTTCGCCGAGAGTGGAAAGTTCCTCGTCGTTCAGGCAGTCGAGCATATGAACGTCGCTTCGATGGGTTTGGACGGCTTGGGCCGTGGAACCGTTCCCCGTCTTGCCGCGTCGACGTTCCGCACGTGTGTGGTGGCGCGAGCCACGGTCCGGGCACGTGTCGTTTTGAGCTTGGTGTGGATGAGCAGGATGTTGAGTTTGTGGATTTCGTCGATGATCTGTCTGCGTTGGTCGACCATGACATCCCCCTTTATCTAGTCATATTGTCTAGTATCATAGCGCATAGTGTGGGATGACATTGCCTTTGCCTGTTATAAAAAGAAAAAGAGAGGTTCCAACCATCCGTGGTTGAAACCTCTCATATAGGTCTGCGTGGTCGACTTACTTGGTGACGGCCTTCTTCAGCAGGGAGCCGGCAGAGATGCGAACGCCGTAGGTTGCCGGAATCTCGATGGTTTCGCCGGTGCGCGGGTTGCGGCCGGTGCGGGCTGCGCGCTTGACGCGCTCGGCGGAGAACAGGCCGGTCAGCTTCAGCCTTCGCCGGACTGCATTGCCTCGACGAACACGTCCTGGAAAGCGTTCACCGCAGCCTCAGCCTGAGCCTTGGTCAGGTTGGACTTCTGGGCGATCTTCGAGACGAGATCAGACTTGTTGTATGCCATAAAGCATCCTTCTTGAGTCAGGGGATATTCCGCTTATGAACATCCACGTTCATTGCAATGATAGCGCACGCATGTGCCAAAAATGCCATTTTCCAAGGGTTTTGGCCCTTTTGATTCAGCATAGGGGGAGAAAAAACTAACGGGGGGTTGGGTTAGATCAAATTATGCCTGTCCAGCCATTTCATAGCCACGGCTCCCATTGGAATTCTCAGCCAATAGAAGGCGATTCGGTAGACGAGAGTAGCGGAGACGGCGATGGTGGAGGGGATGCCCACGGCGGTGAAGGCCACGGACAACGCGGCTTCGACCGCGCCAAGGCCGCCTGGTGTCGGCACTGCGGAACCGAGCGTATTCGCCAGCAGGAAGATGAATGTGGTCTCCACCGGATTGGTGTGGCATCCGAAAGCCATCAATGCAATCCAGAATCCCAATCCGGTCGAGATGTTGAGCACCAATGCGCCGAGGATGCCGAAGGCCAGCTCCTTCGGGTGGGACAACACGTTGACGAGACTGCGTGCGTAGGACTTGACGATGGGCAGGTACTTCTCCGTGACGATGTGCCGCACCGGGGGAATGGCCATGGCCGCGGAAATCACCAATGCGACGATGGTGATCACCAAAATCAGCGTGTTGGTGGGAATCATGCCGGACAGTGTGTTGCGTCCGGTGAAGATGCCGATCAGCAGCAGCAGAATGATGGTGGTGCCGCCCTGCACCGCCCATACGGCGCTCATGATGGCAGTGGCCGCGGTATTGCGGTAGCCGCTCTTGCGCAGGAACTGCAGGTTGACAAAGGCCGGGCCGACGCCGGCGGGCATGGAGACCGCGGTGAAGCCCGAAGCCATTTGGGAACAGTACAAGCCGATCGGATTGCGTTTATCGACATCCATGAAACAGCCAAGGGTCATGGCCGATCCGAACCAAGCCAGCAGTCCGAACAGCACGCATACCAGAGCCATGGCGATGTTGGCCTCTTTGACCGCTTGATCATTTCGGCCGGTTGAATCTGGGTGAACACCACATACACGGCGACGACCAGCAGCGCGATCGCGATGAAGGAACGGAAACTGAACCGCGACAGCTAACCGTTTCCATGGAATCCGCGACCTCTTGCGGAGCCAAAGCCGCGATACGGGAACGCAGCGTGTTGAGCATGTGCTTGTCGCAGGCGGGCAGGGCGCGTATCGCCGCCGGAACCGCCGCCTTCTGGATGAATGGCGCCAGGTCGATCAGTTGCTCGTCGCCCCACGTCCTGCGGGCGCATGCGATCGCACGGTCGATGCCGTTCAGCGCGCCGAGCAGAACCAGCAGCTGTACTTTGTCCAGCGCATAGTTTGGCGGCGCGCTGCCATAGTCGCCATTCTGCCATCCTGCGATCACCGGCTGTCCGTTTTCCATGCGCGACAACGTTTCGGGAGTGATTCGACGATGGGTGAAGCCGTGCCGGTGCGCTTCGGACAGATAGGTCATGAACAATTCCATGTCATGGTCGGACATGGTGTTCGGATTGCATTCCAAGGGCATGTGGTCGCGGTGAAACACCAGAATGGACGATTCGCTGCTGTCTGCGACTCCGTAGACTCCCGGCACCGTCAATCCGGCGTTCTGTAGGCCGAGAATCATCGCATAATGGTGGTGGATGGCGTCGAAGGAGGAACGGTCACGGCGCATGGAGACCCCGGTCAGCCTGACCCATTGCCATAGCTGGTTGAGATAGCCTGCCATATGCACTTGGTTATCGAGAACGGATACCGTGTATTGGTGGCCGTCGACGTCGATGGCGTCGTAGATGCGTGAGTTCTCGGTCAGATCATCGTCCAATGTGGTCTTCAGCATGCCGGAATCGGTGTAGGTCGCGAGCCTGCGGGAGAGCGACGCCACGTCGATGCCGATGGAACGGAGCGCCTGCGCCACCTGGTTGCCCCAAGCTCCGTTGGTCTGTGTGCCGAGCATGAAACGGATCAGCATGCCCAAGGCACGTCCCGCGGCAAAGGAGACCAGCACGCCGGAAAGCGAATTCCATGACAGCACCACGAACAGCACGGCGACCGTGTAGAGGATGTTCCAGCCCCATTTGGTGCCGGAACGGGTGCGACGCGGTCCGGCGACGGTAAGGAATGAGGCCATCGCCGCATAAAAATCGGGAAGCAGTCCGGTTCCCACGGAAGTGCCGTTGGACATCATGGACATGATGAGGGTGTCATTGCCCGAGCCGCTGATAAGAGCGGATATGCCCCATATCGCAGTGAAACCGAGAATAAGGGCGATGGCGGAAACCACACTTTGCAGCCATTCCTTGGCGATGAGCAGCTGGATAAGCACGCTGACGGTAATGAAAACTATGGCGATCTGCTGCAACAGCGATGTCGGCACATCCATGAGCCAACTGACCACGTGGCCCGCGGAACGCACGTCGGACTCCACTCCGGAGGTGGTGCCATGCAAGTAGATGGAGAACAGGATGACGGCCGCGCCGACAAGCACGGCGAACAGCGCATGGAGCAGATCCGCGAAATCGCGGTTCCGTTTCGGCGGAACATCCTCAATGCGCGTTTCGTGTTTGCTGGTTGGGAAGTCGTGAGACACTATTGACCTGCTTTATAGGTACGTGGGTGAATACGTCCGGGTGACATGCACCTATTATCGTCTCCGATGATACGCCTTGGGGCGGCTGTGTGAAAACACAGCGCCCCAAGCGTATCATCCGCAAGATGAGTGTGGCGATGCGTTATCAGCGGTCGAAGTCAACCAGCTTGCTGGCAACTCCGGTGTATGTCGCCGGAGTCAACGCTTGAGACGCGCCGCAGTGGCTTCGTCGAAGGCCTGCTGGTCGATGAACCGTTCGACGTCATCCTTGGATATCTCGTGACCGCGCATGAGCTCCTTGACCTTCTCGTACGGCTTATCCATACCCGGCAGTCCTGCAAGCTCGCAGGCGCGCATGGCGGTCTGGATCGGCTCGCCGAGCACCTCCAATTGGAATCGAGCTCGGCCTGGATGGCAACATCGTTCGGATGGATGGAGTTCAGACCACCCATCAGATTGTTCAACGCCAGCAGCGAATAGCCCAGCGCGGAGCCGATGTTGCGCTGCGTGGTGGAGTCGGTCAGATCGCGCTGCCAACGCGATTCGACCAGCGTCGCCGACAAAGTGTCCAATAGCGAGCAGGAGATCTCCAGATTGGCTTCGGCGTTCTCGAAACGAATCGGATTGACCTTGTGCGGCATGGTGGAGGAACCGGTCGCGCCCTTGACCGGTACCTGCGCGAACACGCCACGGGAGATGTACATCCACACGTCCACACACAGGTTGTGCAGGATACGGTTGGTGTGGCTGATGGTACCGTACAGTTCAGCCTGCCAATCATGCGATTCGATCTGCGTGGTCAACGGATTCCACGTCAGACCCATACGGTTGGTGACGAACTCGCGGGAGACGGCCACCCAGTCAACATCAGGCAGGCGGCCAGATGCGCACCGAACGTGCCGGTCGCGCCATTGATCTTACCGAGATATTCCTGGGCCTTGACCTTGTTGAGCTGACGGTTCAGACGATACACATAAACAGCCAGTTCCTTGCCCAGCGTGGTCGGCGTGGCAGGCTGGCCATGGGTCAGCGACAGCATGGCCTTGTCGCGGTAGGCGTCGGCCTTCTGTGCCAGATGGTCGACAATGGCCTGGGCTGCGGGCAGCCACACCTGCTCCACACCGTTCTTCACGCAACGGGCGATGGATAGGTTGTTGATATCCTCGGACGTGCAGGCAAAATGCACGAGAGTCTTCAATCCGGTCAGCTGGGTGTCATGACCCAACACATCGGCGGCCTTCTCCAGCTGGTCGTCGATGTAATACTCCACGGCCTTCACATCATGGTGGGTCTTAGCCTCATAAGCGGCATGCTGGGCAATGCCTTCGGCTCCGAAATTCTCCGGAATGGAACGCAGATACGCCTGCTCATCATCGGTGAGCGGCTTGACACCCGGAACGATGGTCTGATTGCCGTTGCCCTCGAAACCGCTGGCAAGCAGAATCATCCACTCGACTTCGACGCGCATGCGCTCGCGGTTCAACGCCGGTTCGCTCATGTATTCGACAAGGGGAGCGGTCTGCTTGTGGTAGCGGCCGTCAAGAGGGGTCAGTGCGATTGCGGGGGAGATGTCAGTAAGCTTCATAGACAACAGCATACGTTCAGCCGTGAACCATTGGTCCCGTCATTTGCTGATGCGTCCCTCATAATACTGGATCTCCTCCAGCTCGCCTTCCACGACCTCTTGGAAATGACGGTCATGGTCCAGCACGGATTTGCTTCCGGTGTCGTAGGCGTACCGGTATCCCGCCTCATGGTATTTCGGGTAGTGCGTGGAGTTCTTCTCCCCGGACGAATCACTGACTTCGGCTCCTGGAAAAGCCCTCTTCGGCGCATCTTCCTCATGGACGGAGCATCGTATGGTGAGCCAGTTCTCCGTATGGGGGTTGGCCTCCCCGTCAAGTGCCGCGATGCCTTCATCATCATCTCGATGGCGGTGACCCGTGTTTTCTCGGGAATCTCGAAATTCGCTATCGGGGAGCCAAGCGTGGCGATATGTTGTATGTCGTATTTGTCTTGGAAATCCGTCGCCGCCGTTGCCGCGATGATGCCGCCCTGCGAATGGCCGACGATTTCCACGGGATCATCCGGCTGGATGCCGGCCTGTTTCATGGTCTCATCCAGGAAACGGAGGCTTTCCGCGGTTCCGCGCTGCCGCTCATCGGCACTCATCAGCTCGAAATTGGTGTACCAGTCCATAGGCGAATCGTGATTGCCGTCGGTCCCGGGAATGATGATCCTCCAAGCATATGTGCCATCGGCTTTGCGGTACTTGCAGCATGCGATGGTTCCGTATTCCAGACCGCTTTCACGTTCGCCGTTGAGAGGTCCTTCGGACAGCCGCCGTTGGTCGGCGATGGCGTCCTTCGTGCTTGTACCGCCTCTGACCACTTTGGTTTTCGGATACACACGGGTTACGGAGAGATTGTCTCCATGGTCTTTGTCGAAGTACGGTATGAGCAGTCTGTCGATTTTCTTAAGACCGCGATTGACCGAGCCTTTGCCGGGAAGCCCCTCTGCTATAACCGCTCCCGGTTTGGTGACCATGAATAAGGTTTTCGTGATGTATTCCAGGATGGACGTGTCTTTTGAGGGCCGTTCCTGTATGTTCAATCGGCTCGCATGCTCTCCGAGGACGCTCACGAAGCTTTCCTGCATCCATGCGGTGGATTCCACAAGATAGAATTTGTTGAATTTCCCCTCTTTGGCGTAGCTGCGTCTTACTCCCATCAGTGCGCTGGCGGTCAAGGCGAGAATCGCGGATTCCCGTGATGACATGAAAAGCCCTCGCAACATGATATTCAGCTTTCCTGCTGGCTTCCTCAGCTTGGGCGTATAAGGATTGGGCTTGTGCGATCAATGAGGATAGCTCATTAAGCTGGGATGCCATGGATTGCAGGGCCTCGGCATGCGCTTCGCAACGTCCGAGCAGCTGCCGGTACGGCAATTCGATATGGTCCTGCGCCGTACACCGTGGACTTGCCCCGGTCAAAGCGGACAGGAGCGGTGTGGCGCGAGGGTGGATTTTGAGTTCATAGCCTGCGGCAATGAAGGATCTACGGGAAGTGCCAAGACGATTCGCTTGGTCTCTGAGGATTCTTGAAGCATTGAAGTATTCCCGGTATTCGGCGGTGGTGAATCTCTTTCCGCCAACGATGCGGGCCGTCACTCGTTGGTTCATGCCGCACCTGCCGACCAGAGAAGACGTGACGTGGCGATCATATCATCACGTAGCAGAGCGGATTGCCGTGCGATGCGATCGAGACGGGTGCGGTATTCCTCGGCCGCGGTGCCGGTCCAGTCGGCCAGTCTGTTGGAGGCTATTGCCGCATCAAGTCCATCGAGAAGCCGTGACGCGGTAACAAGTTTCGCATTGATCAATGTTTGGGTGGTCCGCACGCCAATTCGGCAACGACAGGACATTCCCGACAGGGATGCCAACGAATTGAAGGCTGCGACGCCTGGGGCGGCACCAAGAAAAGCATTTGAAACGTTCATGGCAGCCATTTGACCACATTCGGCGTTGACGCCAATCGGAAAACAGAGCTTGTGGTCAAAGAACGAGTCTATGAAAAACCGTCGGCGTGTCGTTATTGGAAAAACAACGAAAACCACGTCGACGGCATGTGGATAACTATATTCGAAAAAGCCCCCTACCAGGGTTTGGTCTGCGAGGATGACGTGCTTGGGTTCTTTTTCGCAGCCGAACCTGAATCGTCATTGGGATCCGATTGCGTGGATTGGGCGTTCTGAGCCAATAGCTCCTCTATTTTCCGACGTTGTTCGTCGGATAGGTTTTCGTCGTTCTTGTGACTTGATTTACCCGATTCCTGAGCGTCGGCGGTGTTTGAATCCGTGGAAGCGGACTGATCGCTCTGCTCGGCTTTGATCTTCTTGGACGCGTGATCCGTAAGCTGGCTGGAAACATGACTGTTATGCTCGATTGATTCGCGCACTTGGGGCAGCAGCAGCGGCTTCATGGCTGATGCCTCGTTGAATTGGGCGTCCGTCTGCTGTTGCCTGGTGTGCAGCTTGTCCCAATCGGCATCGTCTTTTCTGCTGGTCGAGATGTTCTCCTGCAGGCTTTGCGTGGCCTGGTTGTAGCTATTGACGGCTGCGAGATTCACTATGGCCCATAGGGCGGCCATGACCAGCAACGCCGCCATGACGGCCAAAACGATGCGAACCGTCAGCGAGGCACGCGGTTTCATGGTTGTTCTGGTCATAGCAAACTCCTCGACTGAATTATCCAAGCCCCCAATTCGCATGCGAGCAGCAGCAGCGTGACGATGGCCAGTGGCCATACGACGGGCATCGTCCTGGTGCGCTTCTTGGTGGTTTGGGTGACTCGCCACTTATCGGACGCTTCCTTGGACACGCCGTCACGCATGGTGTTGGAGGCGTTCAACACCAGCGCGGTACCGCTCAACTCGTCGGCGATGGACGCCATCTCATCCTTGTTCATGCGTGACACTCCGGGTTTGCCGGTATCAGGGTCGGTGACCCACTGGTCCGCATTTCCATCGACGCCGTCGGCGATTACGGGAATGTTGCCTCCCTGCTCGCTGCCGATGGCTACGGTGAAGGCATCGGATAGGTATCGTCGCAATGATGAGAACGTGCGCCGTGCCTTTGACGAGGTCTGTTCTCCATCGGAAAACAGGTACAGCACGATCGCATCATCGGGATGCTGATCATGAATGGACTTGCAGGTCAGCAGCAGCTGGTCGATAGGGGCATCCAACGTCGAACCGGCCGAAACGGAAGTCGCCTCGGGCGCGAGTGTATCCGCCCAATTGTCGATCGCGTTCGAATCCGGGGTCAACGGCACGTCCAACGTGCCGGAAGCTCCGAATCGCAAAGCGGCGAAACTGGAATTGGGATATAGCGCGGTGACGTCCTTCACGGCTTGTTTTGCCACGTCGAGACGGCTTGACTGTTCGGCTGAACCATATTGCGCGTCTTTGACGGCCATGGAACCGGTCACGTCAACGGCCACCACCACGTCGGTGGCGTTCACCGCACGGCTATTGGTCGGCGCCACGATACTGGGCGTCAATGCCATGACCGACACCGTCAGACAAAGCAATACGCGCCGAACGCATGCCCAAACGGTTTCGTCGCTGTCAGCGCGGCGACGAACATGCAATACGATCTGCGCAATGGCGCAGGCCAGCAGAACCACGCGACGGCTCCGCCGACAGGCCAACCAAAGCAGGGGAAAGCGTCAGATGGTTCATCTCCTCAACCTCCAAGCCAATGCCAGCCAGACCATCAAAACGATGGCCAAGGCCAGTGTCCACCATCCGGGAGCATCCACATGGCGGCCTTGTTGCTCGACTCGTTTTCATGGTTCCGCCGAGATTCGATTTCCTTGACCAGCGAAGAGACGGATGCTCCATTCGATTGGGTGAGAAACACCCCATGATGAGCTTCGATGGCGGATTTGAATTCCTGGGTGGTCTCGTCGGCCTCGCTCTGCTTCGGTCCGGAAAACAATCCATCCACGGTGATTTGGGCCTGCTTGGTCAGGTTCAGCGCCTCGTCAAGCGTATAGGTTGGTTTTCCGGAAACGACGTTGTCCGTGGCAAGCACGATGGATGCGGCGCGCTGACGCTCGGCATTGTCGGCGCTTGCGTTCCCATAGGCGAATCCGGGAAGCATGGCCGCGCAGCTCACCACGCCATCGCCAATCAGCGAAGTGGACTCCTTACGGTTCTGCGTGCCTTCCAGCCAGTCGGAAATCGCCTGATAATCGCTGTCCTTCATCTTGTCGATATCGTCTTGGGACTCGACGCCTGCGAGGATGCTGCTGGCTTTGTCAAGCTGTTTGGACACCAGTTCGTAGTCGTCGGTCAACGGAAAAACGGTACGTGACGTCGAATTGAAGATGCTCAGGCCGATTCTCTCGCCCTTGAAGCTGTCGACGAGTTGACGGTAGGTGTCGATGACCTCGCGGTCGTAGGGGAGCGCCGAGCCGGAAACATCCAAGCACAGCACGATGTCTCGGCTGCTGGCCTTCTCCTCGCCTTCATCCACGGTGCTGGGACGTGCCACCAGAGCCGTGGCGAGTGCCAACGCGACCACTAGAAGAATCACCGCCAAACGTGAAAGAACCCTCCACTGGCGGAATAATCTCGATGCGGATTCCGTGTTGAGGTCATCATTCAGGCTGAAGGTGCGGGCACTCTCGATGTCATCGGTTTTGTGGCGCGCGGCCACCAGCAACGTGACGCCGGCAACGGCCAGCACCACGATGACGCCTGCCAGAAAGACCCAAGGCCAATGCCATGACAGTTGCATCTATCGCCACCTTTCCACAAGATTGGCCACCCATTCGCCAGCCTGCTCGACCGTGGCCTGCCTGGCGATGTGATTGCGCTCGGCATCCGCGAATTCCGGCGGATACAATGCTCGATGGTTTGCCTGAGCAAGGTGAGACCCTGCTGGTTCCCCGTGGTCCGAGGCGTCTCTTCGATGTCGGTGAGCGTCTGGTTGCGCACGTCCGTTCCGGTGGCAGTGGAAGCAAAATCCCTGGCGATTGCGGCCAGCTGTGCGAAAGCCTCCTCGCGCTCCAGCTCCCCCCGGGCATGGCGGGACACAACATCATCGATACGCTGATGCCAGACGGTTTTGCCGGCAAGCGCGTCATGTCGGCCGCGATTGACTATTTTGCGGGCTTCCGGCTCGGCCGGGCAAGCCAGACCACAAGAGCCACCAAAACGACGGCAAGCAACAGACAGACCGCGATGACGACGGCCAAACCGTTCTCAAGATGAATCTGGTCCTTGATGACGAGGTCATCCTCGGCAAGGAAGAGCATCATGCCTTGTCTCCCAACGACAATACGGACGGGGCTCTCAATTGGTTACGTGTGGACTGGGCCAAAGCCGTGGAAACCATGCGCACGAACTCATGGAACATGCGTTCGCTGGAATCGGATCGGATTACCGTCGAGCCACAGCGATTCAGCTCATGGCGAATGGACGCAGCCAGGTATTCGCGATGCGTTCGCACTTGCCCAGCTGTGTTTCCCCTACGCAGGAACGCAGGCACGCGTCGTTTTCCAGCCCCGTCAAGCACCACGCGCGCATGGCTGACATCAAACGGATTGATGGTGGCCACATCGATGAGCACCATCGGATGTGTCCTTGCAATCGTGCGGATGGCGCTCAAATGCCGTTCCTCCAACGCATGCTCCTCGGTGGCGATGACGACCAGCGCCTCTTTGTCCCGAATGCGGCGCGCGTATTCCAGCAACGCGTCGATATTGCGGGGCCTGGTCCACTCGCGCTGCAATGCCGTATCCAAGGTTCGTTCGAACTGCGCCAGGCCACCGTTGAACGGCACCCGGGTGATGGAAGCGCTGTCGCCGAACACCATGGACACTTCGTCGCCTCGGCGCAGGCTGAGCGCGGCGAACATGCATAAGGCATTTGCCGCCACCTGATACGCCTGTTCCGAGGAAGGGCATGTGGCGGTCATCTCCTGTCCGACGTCAAGCAGCAACCATGCCTTCGAAGTGGAGGGACGCTCACGCTGCACCACCATTGGACGTCCCGCTCGGGCACTGGTCTTCCAATCGATGCGTTTCGCCTCGTCTCCCGGCTCATAGGCGTGGATATCCACGACATCGTCGGCGCCGAAGCGTTTGTTCGATTCGTGCGCGCCTTCGAGTATGCCGAGAGCCTTGCGTACCGTCGCAGACTCAGCGTGGTTCCAAGCGTCTCGATTTTTCTGCGGATCGGATCGTCGGAACGGATCTGGTCGATCATGGAACGGGGACCGCCTGCACGATCGAATCCACCACCTGGTCGCTGGTGACGCCATCGGCAAGTGCTTCGAACGTCATCAGAATACGATGGCGCAACACTTCGTGGGCGAACGCCTTCACATCCTCAGGAATGACGTAATCTCGTCCCTGCAGGAGCGCGTTGGCCTGTCCTATGCGCACCAGCGCGATGGACGCGCGCGGCGAGGCGCCCAGCCTGACGAGCGAGGAAAGTCCTTGGACGGGCTTGGTTCCAGCGCCACGGGAGGTGGCCGCGATATTGACCGCATACTGCATGATCGCATCGGACACGTGCACACGACGTGCCGCGGAACGCAGGAATTCGACGTCGCTGATGGAAACGGTGTCACCGGTGAGCGCGTGCTGGTCTACGGTATCGGAGCCGCGGCGGGTCAGCATGGCGAGCATGCGTTGCTCTTCCTGCGCTGTCGGATAGGTCAGTACGGCCTTCATCATGAAACGGTCCATCTGCGCCTCGGGAAGATTGAAGGTGCCCTCTTCCTCGATTGGATTCTGCGTTGCGATGACCATGAATGGTTTCGGCAGCGCGATGCGTTGGCCTCCGATGGTGGTCGCGCCCTCCGCCATGGCTTCAAGCATGGCGGACTGGGTCTTCGCGTTGGAACGATTGATTTCGTCGAGCAGCACGAAATTGGCGTGGATCGGGCCGATCTGCGTGGAGAATTTCTGCGTGGCGAAATCGAAGACCTGAGTGCCGACCAGGTCCGAAGGCATCAGATCGGGAGTGCATTGCACACGTTTGAACGAGCCGGACACCGAAGTGGCCAAGGTCTGCGCGGCAGTGGTTTTTGCCAGACCCGGGACGGATTCGATGAGGATATGACCGCCGGCCACCAAAGTGGTGATCAGCGATTCACGAAGATTGTCCTGTCCGACCAGGGTCTGCGCGAAACGTCCGCGAATCTGCGAACCGATGTTCCTGGCGCGTGCGATGTCTTCGGCCGACAGCGTGGTTGGTCTTGCGGCTGCGGGCATGGGGATGGGTGCCGGTGCTGGCGCCGGATTCTTTGGAGGGAATAAAGCCATGGTTGCTACTCTAACGGGTCAAGCTGACGGGAGGGTCCAATCCACCGGCTGTTCTCCTGCTTCGATTAGCGCCTGATTGGCGCGGGAGAACGGTTTCGAGCCGAAAAATCCGTAGCGGGCGGACATCGGACTTGGATGGGGGGATTTGATGATGAAAGCGTTGGTGAGCAGGGGCTCCAACGTCTGCGCCTTTCGTCCCCACAGAATCGCGACCAGAGGCTTGACGCTGCCGTCAGGCCGACGGCGATTGTTCAATGCGCTGATGGCCGCGTCGGTGACCACTTCCCAGCCTCGCCCCTGATGACTTCCCGGCTTTCCCGGTTCGACGGTCAGGCATCTGTTGAGCAGCATGACGCCCTGCTTGGTCCAGGGTGTCAGGTCGCCGTTGGCCGGCATGGGCACGCCCAGATCGTCGGTCAGCTCGGTGTAGATGTTCGCCAGACTGCGCGGAATGGGCTTGACGTCCGGTGCCACGCAGAAGCTCAGTCCCACCGGATGGCCCGGCGTGGGGTAGGGATCCTGGCCGACGATAAGCACTTTGATGTCGTCGAATGGAATGGTAAACGCGCGCAGAATGTTCCTGCTGGCCGGAAGTACTTACGTCCCGCCGCGATTTCCGACCTCAGAAAGTCTCCCATGAGATGTATCTGGGGTTCGACATCGGCGAGGGCCTGGGCCCATCCGGGCTCCACAAGATCCTTCAATGGTTTGATATGAGTCATACTTTCCCACTGTACGACGTGCCCTGTGGATGTCCATGCCGATTCCATGCGGAAACGTGTCGAATACGCGCAAAATCGACGATGCTGATTGTGGGCTGACTGCACGGGCCGGTACACTGGGGCGGTAAGTGTGAGAAATGAGGTTGCAGAAAATGGCTAAGCAGGACAAGGAGACCTACGAATCCTACGCCAAGGATATGTTCGACAATCCTCCGGCGGGACCGATGGGCGTGCACCGTGGCGCACGTTCCATGCGTCCAGGCTCTGCCGTATGTGATTGTCGTGATTGTGGCTCTGCTCGCCGGCTTGCTGTTCTGGGGAGTCTATTCTGGTGAGATCAGCAACCTGAGAATGCCTTGGTCGGCCAAGGAGGACTCTTCATCGTCCGTCTCCACGGCGGATAAGGCGGATAAGAAGACGGACGACACGTCCAAAGACGCCAAGACGGAGAACAAGAAGTCCGAGGACGGCAAGAAGACCAGTACTTCGGATGGCCAGTCGAAGGACGCTTCGGACGCCAACCAGAACGCGGAACAGAATAACGATCAGAACAATGGCCAGGATGCGGCTTCTGAGCAGAGCGTGAATCTGGCCACCGAGATCCGCGTGGTGAACGCCACCAGCATCACCGGTTACGCCAAGAGCAAGGCCGATGCCCTGACCCAGGCCGGATACACCAGCGTGACGCCCAGCAATCCGACCGGCAACGTTCCCAGCCAGACGGTTGTCTGGTATCAGAATGAGGCCGACAAGGCGACGGCGGAGAATGTCGCGCAGACGCTGGGAATCTCCAATGTCCAGCAGAGCAGCGGATTGGTCACGCCGATCGTTGTGGTGCTGTTGAACTGAAAAAACGCCGTCCGAACCGGTTTGGAACCTCGCCCGAACATAGGCGAGGTTCTTTTATTTTCTTGGAAATCCGGCGTTTTTCAAGTTGATTCGATGCGACTGACATCTTGCTCACAGCGCAAAGAACGTCATCGGGTTTGGCACTCTCGACGTGAGAGTGCTAATCTGCGAATTAGCACTCGACGAGTGAGAGTGATAACTGGCAGCTGACGGCTGGTTCTGATTGTCGCTCCGAAGGTGGAAATAATACCGTGTAGCCATATGTGGAGGAACAATGGCAAAGATGATTGCATATGACGACGAAGCTCGTCAGGGAATGCTCGCGGGTCTCGACAAGCTCGCTGACACCGTCAAGGTAACCCTTGGTCCGAAGGGCCGCAATGTGGTGCTTGACAAGACCTACGGCGCTCCGACCATCACCAACGATGGCGTTTCCATCGCAAAGGAAATCGATCTGGACGATCCGTATGAGCGTATCGGCGCCGAACTGGTCAAGGAAGTCGCCAAGAAGACCGATGACGTTGCAGGCGACGGCACCACCACCGCAACCGTGCTGGCCCAGTCCCTGGTGCACGAGGGTCTGAAGAACGTCACCGCCGGCTCCAACCCGATCGCGCTGCGTCGTGGCATCGAGAAGGCCGCCGACGCCATCGTCAAGGAACTCGTCGCAGCAGCCAAGGACGTTGAGACCAAGGATCAGATCGCTGCCACCGCAACGATCTCCGCCGCTGATCCGGAAGTCGGCGAGAAGATCGCCGAAGCTCTGGACAAGGTCGGCCAGGATGGCGTCGTGACCGTCGAGGACAACAACCGCTTCGGTCTTGACCTTGACTTCACCGAGGGCATGCGCTTCGACAAGGGCTACATCGCTCCGTACTTCGTGACCAACGCCGAGGACCAGACCGCCGTTCTCGAGGATCCGTACATCCTTCTGACCTCCGGCAAGCTGAGCTCCCAGCAGGATGTCGTCCACATCGCCGAGTTGGTTATGAAGACCGGCAAGCCGCTGCTGATCATCGCTGAGGACGTTGACGGCGAGGCTCTGCCGACCCTGATTCTGAACAACATCCGCGGCACCTTCAAGTCCTGCGCCGTCAAGGCTCCGGGCTTCGGCGACCGCCGTAAGGCCATGCTGCAGGATATGGCCATCCTGACCGGTGCCCAGGTGGTGTCCGATGAGCTGGGCCTGAAGCTCGACTCCGTCGACATGTCCGTGCTTGGCACCGCCAAGAAGGTCATCGTCTCCAAGGATGAGACCACCATCGTGTCCGGTGGCGGCTCCAAGGAGGACGTGGCCGCTCGCGTCGCTCAGATCCGTGGCGAGATCGCCAACACCGATTCCGATTACGATCGCGAGAAGCTGCAGGAGCGCCTGGCCAAGCTGGCCGGCGGTGTCGCCGTCATCAAGGTCGGCGCTGCCACCGAGGTTGAGGCCAAGGAACGCAAGCACCGCATCGAGGATGCCGTGCGCAACGCCAAGGCCGCTATCGAGGAAGGTCTGCTGCCGGGCGGCGGTGTCGCCCTGATCCAGCTGCCGCCAAGGCCAAGGACGACGTCAAGCTCGAAGGCGACGAGGCCACCGGTGCCGCGATCGTGTTCCGTGCCGTCGAAGCCCCGATCAAGCAGATCGCCGAAAACGCTGGCCTGTCCGGCGACGTGGTGATCGACAAGGTCCGCTCCCTGCCTGACGGCCAGGGCCTGAACGCGGCCACCAACGAGTACGAGGACCTGCTGGCCGCAGGCGTCACCGACCCGGTCAAGGTGACTCGTTCCGCTCTGCAGAACGCAGCTTCCATCGCTGGACTGTTCCTGACCACCGAAGCCGTGGTGGCCAACAAGCCGGAACCGCCGGCAGCCGCTCCGGCAGCTGGCGCCGACATGGGCTACTGATCGAAAGACCGGAAGCTTCCATAGGCTCAAATAGCTGATATGAGGCCCGCTTCCCGATGGGGAGCGGGCCTTTGCTTATCTGGAAGGCGCCTTACGCGCGCTTTCTACTGCGCGAACAAACGCGACGCCTGCATTTCGGTCTCCGAATACAACGTGGAGGCCTGCATCAATGCGCGCTGGATTGATTCAAGCGACTGCTCCATCTGCTGCTGCGCGGCACGCCACTGTTCGGCGACCGCTGTGAACTGCGTCGCAGCCCCGCCGCGCCAAACGCTCTGCAGATTGTTGAGATTGCCGTACATGCCCTGCACGGCCTGTCGGATGGATTGGATGGAGGCGTTGACGGCGGCGCTCGAGGACTGAATCTGCTCGCTGTCGACTTGATACTGTGGCATGTGCCGGTCCTTTCAATGATGATTGGTGTGTTTCTCCATGCGATCGCGGTTGGCGCAACCGGACGGTACAGTGGATGCTATGTCATCAGTGAGCGTGTGCAACGAAAAAAACGGAGCTGTGGTCGGAGAACATATGCATTTGGGTTCCGTCGGCGTGTCGCGAAACGGCGGCAGAACGGCAAAAGGTTGGAATATCGCGATTTGCATGTTGCTGGCGAGCGTGCTGGGTTTGTGTTTGATGCTGTGGATAACTCCGCCGGTCCATGCGGATGACAGTGCCGGATTGGGCATTACAGCCACGGACGACATCACCGACACGCAGAATCTGCTCGGTTCGAATGTCTCGGAGATCACGGACGCCATCAACCAGACGAAAAAGGAGACCGGCGTCACCGTCCGTTTGGTGTATCTGGACAGTTTCAACGCCAAGGGCAAGCCGGATAAATGGGTGAGCGCGCTGCTGGAATCGTTGAACCCGAAACCGAATACCGTGATGTTGGCGGTTGCCTCGAATGACGGCAATCTGGTGGTGGCCGTGTCTTCGAACTCGGAGGAATGGCTGAAGAAGAAGTCGACCGTCGACGCGCTGTCCGATGCCGCGCAAAAACCGTTGATGGAAAGCGATCCGGACTGGGCGAAGTCCGCGACCGACATGATGAATCAGATTTCGGTGCAGAAAAAGACCTCACTTCGTCGCGGACCATATGGATTGGCGTGGGAGGATTCGCCGGCGCGCTGCTGCTTCTGGTGGTGATTCTGGTGGTGTTCCATATCCTGCGCAAGAAGGGCGTGATCGGGCATCGGCGTAAGGGCCGCCATAGCGGCCGTCATGGTGCGGTCGCCGAACGTATTCAACCGGTCAAAGAGTGGGGCGCCGAATCGGAAAACGAGGATTATGTCAATCCGGATACCGCTTCAACGCAAGATTCAGAATCCGTTCAGGAAACATCCAGTGAAGGGAGCGATGCTTAAGCCATGAGCAAGCCTATTGAAGCATCCATTGTCGTTGTCGATGACGAGCCGTCCATCCGAGAGCTGCTGGTGGCATCCCTGCATTTCGCCGGTTTCGAAGTGAACACGGCCGCTTCGGGATCCGAAGCCATCGAGGTCATCGAAAGGCTGCAGCCGGATCTGATCGTGCTTGATGTGATGCTTCCGGACATCGATGGGTTCACGGTGACCCGACGCATCAGGCAGGAAGGCATCACCACGCCGGTGCTGTACCTGACCGCTCGCGATGACACCCAAGACAAGGTCATGGGGCTTACCGTGGGAGGCGACGACTATGTGACCAAGCCGTTCAGCCTCGAAGAGGTCGTGGCCCGAATCCGCGCCATCCTGCGTCGCACCCAGCAGCAGGTGGAGGACGATCCGATCATCCGTGTGGGCGATCTCGAAATCAACGAGGACTCGCACGACGTGTCCCGAGCCGGACGGCCAATCGACCTGAGCCCCACCGAATACAAGCTTCTTCGCTACCTCATGGACAATGAAGGCCGCGTGCTGTCCAAGGCGCAGATTCTCGATCACGTGTGGCAATACGATTGGGGCGGGGACGCGGCCATCGTCGAATCGTACATCTCCTATCTTCGCAAGAAGGTCGATGGCATCGTCATCGAGGATGAGAACGGCGACAAGCACAAGGTAACGCCGCTGATCGAAACCAAGCGCGGCATTGGCTATATGATTCGCGCTCCCAAGAACTAGATTCAGCCATGAGCAAGAATCCCAATTCGCCGTCCACGGGCCACGCCTCCAATCCTTCGGCCATTCCGGCCCCATACAGCCTCCCCGGTCGCTGCCGAAGCAGAACAAGGTATGGAGCCGTTTCACCCGCAGGATTCAAGCGATTCCGCTGAGCACGAAACTGGTCACCTGCATCATCGTGCTGCTGACCATCGGCACCATCGGCATCTCCTTTTCCATACGTACGTTGGTGGGCAATTATCTGCTGCAGAAGACCGATACGCAGCTGATCAACCAAGCCCAGCTGATTTTCAACAGCATGGACTCGCTCAGCAGCGACACCGGCGATGACGGGCGCAGCCTCATGAACACGTATTACGTGGAGGTGCGCGACAGCGAATACAGAAGCACGGGTGCCGGATCGGTGCCCATGCTCCGTGACGGAGTGGTTTCGGAACCAAGCCTGCCGGCCGACGGCAGCATCGACGGCGTCACTCTTGGACAGCCATTCACGACACGTGCGGTGGTGCACATCACCACAAGCCGCACCCCGGATCATTCCATCATGCAGGCCGCGCAGTCGCCATGGCGTGTTGTCGCGTTGCCTTGGAACGAGAAGACACGGACCGGGCAAGTCAAGGACAGTGGCGTCGTGTTCATCGGCCTGTCGCTGAGCGATCAGATCGACACGGCCAACACATTGACGCGATTCTGCGCGATGGTGGGCATCGCGGTGGTGTTGATCGGCGCGATACTCGGCACCATTCTGGTGCAAAGCACGCTCGCGCCCTTGAAGCGGATTGAAAAAACCGCCGCGAAAATCGCCGCGGGAGATCTCAGCCAACGTGTGCCAGACCTGCCGGAAAGCACGGAGGTCGGCTCTCTGTCCATGTCGCTGAACACCATGCTGACACGCATCGAGGAGAGCTTCCACGCGCAGGAAGAGACCACCGAAAAAATGAAGCGGTTCGTCTCGGACGCCAGTCACGAATTGCGTACGCCGCTCGCCGCCATTCACGGGTACGCCGAGCTGTACAAAATGCAGCGCGACATGCCTGGGGCTTTGGAGAGGGCTGACGAATCCATCGAACATATCGAGGCATCCAGCGCGCGTATGACGGTTCTGGTGGAGGACCTGCTGTCTTTGGCTCGTTTGGACGAAGGACGTGGCATCGACATCACGCAGCAGGTGAAGCTGACCTCCGTGGTGTGCGACGCAGCCGATGACCTGCATGCGCTCGACCCCGACCGCGGCATTTCCTGCGGACAGGTCGTGCTCCAACCAGGTACCGATATGGACCATCCCGCCCAATTCGCCTTCCAAAATGGCCAGATGCCCCAGATTGAGTTGAAGGGTGATGCTTCGAGACTGCGTCAAGTGGTCACCAACATCGTGGGCAATATCCACCGGTATACGCCGGCGGACTCGCCTGTGGAGATCTCCATGGGTGTGCTCCCCGCGTCGATCAGTCCCGAATCCCTATCCCGTATGCCGTCCAACGAGCAGTCGCTTCGCCATCTGGTCGAAGCCATCGAAGTGGGGCAGTCCATGCAAGTGGGTATGAACTACGCGATTGTGCGATTTAGCGACCACGGTCCCGGCGTGCCGCCGGAGGCACGGTCGAAGATCTTCGAACGTTTCTACACCGCCGACCCGTCGCGTGCGCGTCAGAAGGGCGGTACGGGACTCGGCATGGCAATCGCGCAATCCGTGGTCAAGGCGCATCGTGGATTCATCTGCGCATCCGGCAGCGAAGGAACGGGACTGACCCTGACGGTGGTGCTGCCGATCGCCCCGGTCGAACCCAAGCCGCAGCCGATTACGGCGAGCGAGAATCGAAAAAACGAAAAAAAGAATCGCAAATCAAAGAAATAACGCTCTTTTCCGTCGGGAAAGCAGACGCTATCGGCGCGGAAGGATGGGTGCGGCCCACCTCTTGCGCTAAACTGTATCTTTGGTTTGAAAATGGGCGAATGGTTTTACCTATTCGCGTGAAGGTATCTGATCAGCAAAATGTGAGGTGACAATGCCGAGCGGACGTGTTCGTTGGTTTGATGCGAACAAAGGCTATGGTTTCATTCAGACGGGTGAGAGCACGGATGATGTGTTCCTGCCCGCTGCCGCCCTTCCCGAGGGCGTGAAGACGCTGCGTAAGGGCGCCAAGGTCGAGTATTCCGTCATTGATGGTCGTCGTGGGCCGCAGGCGATGGGAGTGACGCTGGTTGCCTCGGCCCCGTCGCTGGTTAAAGCCACCCGTCCGAAGCCGGACGATATGGCCGCCATCGTGGAGGATCTGATCAAGCTGCTTGACTCCGCGGGCAATCAGCTTCGTCGACATCGCTATCCTTCACCGGCTGAAAGCAAGAAGCTCGCCACGCTTCTGCGCGCGGTCGCCGACAATTTCGACGTACAGGAATAGAGTTTCATGTCCGATACCACAATGGATCCCAAGGCAATCGCCCAAGCGGTCGCTGTCACAGTGTCCGACGAGGACGGTCAGGTCGGCGACTTCGTGGAAGCCATCGACCTGGGAGACAACGTCACCGATTTCCGGTTCGAATCCCGAGTACGCGGCTACGAAGGCTGGCAATGGTCGGTCACGTTATACCATGATGTCGAACTGGACCATTGGACGGTCAACGAATCATCCCTGGTCCCGACCGACAAGGCCCTGCGTCCGCCAAAATGGATTCCTTGGAAGGACCGTCTCGAGCCGGGCGATTTGGCGGTGACCGATTCAATCGGCACCGATCCCGATGACCCCCGCATGGAAGAGGCTTCCGCAAGACGCAGGATGCCGAGACATCGGACGATACGGACGACAAACCGTCAGTCGCGGATGAAACCGTACAGGAACCGGCGATGGATGGAAACGCTTCGGATGAGTCTGAGAAGACGGACGTTTCGGAGGATTCCGAACAGCCTGTGACGTCCGAAGAGGATGTCGAAGAGGCGGTCGAGGAATTCGACCTGTCCCGCAGGCACGTGTTGACTCCGCTTGGCCGGTCGCAGACCGCGAAACGTTGGTACGAAGGCCCACATGGGCCAAAATCGCTATCCACCAAGACGGCCGACGGCAATCCTTGCTCCACATGCGGATTCTTCATTCCGCTGAAGGGTGAGTTGAACCTGCTGTTCGGCGTGTGCGCCAACAAGTGGAGCCCGGATGACGGCAGGGTCGTGTCCATCGATCATGGCTGCGGAGAGCATTCCGAAATCGATCCACCGGAGCCGTCGCATCTGTGGGTGCAGTCGAAGCCGGCGTTCGAGACATGCATATCGATATCATCGCCCAGGCGCCGCGTGACGAGCGGGGCTCCGTGGAGCTGATCGAACAGCTTTCGTCCGATGACGACCATAATCCGAATGAGGATGAGGAAGGTTCGGACGCGGACATCGAAGCCAACACCATCGACGACGACGCCAGCCAAGAGGATGTGCTTGAGCATGTGGCCTCCGACGATGCGCCTGAAGTAGAGACCACCGTCACCGTGGTCGACGAGAATAAGCCGGAAACGTCGGACGATACCGAATCGGCTGATACGGCTGAGCCGACTGAATCGGACGAGCCAGTCGAACAGACTGAACAGGTTGATTCCGCCGATTCCGTCAATTCCGCCGGGTCGGTTGAGCCGGTTGAACAGATGGATGAGACGGTAGTTGAGCCGACTGCTGAAACCACCGAGCAAACGGAAAACAAATCGATGGAAGACGAATCGGTGGAAACCGAGTCAACAGAAGCCGAATCGGCGGAAACCGAACCGGCGGCGGCTGAAACAACGGAAAGCGAAATGACGGAAAGCGAAATGACGGAAGCTGATTCGCCGGCCCAAGCCGAATCCGACGAATAATCGTCATCGTATATGAGAGGGCCACGTACCTGAATGTGTACGTGGCCCTCTCATATCTTGTTTTCTTTTTTATGCGGTCAGTGCACGACGGTGACGGTGCAGTCTGCGAAGTTGATGATTTGCTTGGAAACCGATCCAAGGAAATGCGCGTCCAGACCGGACAAGCCGCGCGAACCGACCACTAGATGACGTGCGTAGCGGGAAGCCGCGATAAGCCCCTTCGAGGCGGGAATATGGAAAGCGTGCGATTCGATTTGGAAATCGTCGGGAATGTTCGCTGATGAAACCTGAACCGAATCGAGCAATTCATCAAGCATGCGTTCCGCCTGCGCCTGGCCGACGGAGATGGGAGCGACGGCGTTCTCATACCCTTTGACCACGCCCAAATCTTTCAGCTGCCAGCAGAACATGACCTGCAGGGGAGCGTGATGCAGGGCCGCGAAATCGATGGCGAAACGCAAAGCGTGTTTGGAGGTCTCCGAACCATCAACGCCTACAACCACCGGACGCTGGTTCCGAGGCAGGGGAGAACCCGGCATCGTGTAGGAGACCGTTTCCTCGGTCGGCGTAAGCGCATTGGCGATGGCGTCCTGCACGGATGCCTCTTCATCATCGAGGATACGCACCACGGTGACGGGCACCTTCGCCTCCTCTGCAAGAGAAGCGGAAAGCGATCCCAGAAACCATCGTGCCACGCGTCCAAGCGAACGACGTCCGACGACGATCTGTTGGGCGTCCTTGCCGATTTCCAGAAGCGCTGCCGTTCCGGTGGCTTTGACGGAGGTGAGTTTGACGCGGTTCTCGTCAATCGTCATGCCTTGCGAGGCCTGGGCCACCCATTCGCGCAGCCGACGGGCGATATCATGACGCATCTGCGCCCATTGCTCCTCATCTTCCGGCTGGGATCCCATATCCCATGAATGGGTCCATGCGTAGACCGCATTCACCTGCTGTCCGGTCAGCGATGCTTCGCCAAGAGCCCAACGCAGGGCTGCGAAGGATTCATCGGACCCGTCGACGCCGACGACGATGTCGCCTCGGCGGGAATCCATCACATCATTCGATTGCAGGATGGTGTCGCTCATTTGGTGACCTCCTTGGTCGTTGCCATAAGTCAAGCATATCCGTTCCTTTGCGTCCATAGCGCAATTTACGCGCCGGCGGAATAAACGTCACCGCGAATCGGTAGAGTGTTGAAGGACTAACAAGAGTGGAAGGACAAGCATGTTCGAACGGTTTACCGACCGTGCGCGACGCGTGATTGTGTTGGCGCAGGAAGAAGCTCGGACCCTCCAGCACAACTACATCGGCACCGAGCATCTGCTGCTGGGCCTGATTCGTGAGGGTGAAGGCGTCGCAGCCAAGGCATTGGCCTCGAAGGGCGTGACCTTGGACGACACCCGCAAGCAGGTCGAAGAGATGATCGGCAAGGGAAATGCGTCGCCGAACGGCCACATTCCCTTCACCCCGCATGCCAGGCAGGTGTTGGAGCTGTCGCTACGTGAGGCGTTGCAGCTGGGGCACAGCTATATCGGCACCGAGCATATCCTGCTCGGTCTGATTCATGAGGGCGAAGGCGTCGGCACACAGGTGCTGATCAAGATGGATGTCAACCTTGGCGAGCTGCGTAGCGCCACCATCGATCTGATCCGAGGCAATTCCAGCGACGGCAAGAACGATGGCAAGGGCGAACTCGCCAATGCCGGTGGCGTGCAGGACCGTCGCAATCAGACCGGTTCCGCGATTCTCGACCAGTTCGGCCGCAACCTTACGGCCGAGGCTGCCGCTGGGAAGCTCGATCCGGTGATCGGACGATCCAACGAGATCGAGCGTGTGATGGTGGTGTTGAGCCGCCGCACCAAGAACAACCCGGTGCTGATCGGCGAGCCTGGCGTAGGCAAGACCGCGGTGGTCGAAGGACTCGCGCAGAAGATCAACGCCGGTGATGTGCCGGAAACGCTGAAAGGCAAGCAGGTCTACTCCTTGGACCTCGGTTCCATGGTTGCGGGTTCCCGCTACCGTGGCGATTTCGAGGAACGCCTGAAGAAGGTTTTGAAGGAGATCAAGACCCGCGGCGACATCGTGCTGTTCATCGATGAGATTCACACCATCGTGGGCGCAGGCTCCGCGGATGGCGCCTTGGGCGCTTCCGATATGTTGAAGCCGATGCTGGCCCGTGGCGAACTGCAGACCATCGGCGCGACCACCACCGACGAGTACCGCAAGTACATCGAGAAGGATGCCGCGCTGGAACGTCGTTTCCAGCCGATCCAGGTGCACGAGCCGACCATCGCCGAGACCATTGAGATTCTGAAGGGCTTGCGTGAGCGTTACGAGAACCACCATCATGTGACGATCACCGATGGCGCGCTGCAGGCCGCGGCGGAACTTTCCAGCCGCTACATTCAGGACCGCCACCTGCCCGACAAGGCCATCGATCTGATCGATGAGGCCGGCGCCCGACTGCGTATCCGCAGGCTCACCGCTCCGCCGGAGCTCAAGGAATTGGACGCCAAGCTGCCAAGCTGGCCGAGGAGAAGGACCAGGCCATCAAGGACCAGGACTTTGAGAAGGCCGCCGAGCTGCGTGACAAGCAGGAGAAGATCGAGTCCGAGCGCAAGGAGAAGGAATCCGCTTGGCGTGAGGGCGAGTCCGATGTGAAGATGGTGGTGGATGAGGACGTCATCGCTGAGGTGATTTCCCAGACCACCGGCATTCCGGTGTTCAAGCTCACCCAGGCCGAGTCCAAGAAGCTCATGGGCATGGAGAGCGAACTGCACAAGCGCATCATCGGTCAGGATGAGGCTGTGTCCGCATTGAGCCGTTCCATCCGTCGCGCACGCGTCGGATTGAAGGATCCGAAGCGTCCGGCTGGTTCGTTCATCTTCGCTGGCCCGACCGGCGTTGGTAAGACCGAGCTGGCCAAGGCCCTCGCCGAATTCCTGTTCGACGATGAGGATGCGCTGATCCGCGTGGACATGTCGGAATTCTCCGAAAAGTACGCCGCGTCGCGCCTGTTCGGTGCGCCTCCGGGATACGTCGGCTACGAAGAAGGCGGCGAACTTACCGAAAAGGTGCGTCGCAAGCCGTTCTCCGTGGTGTTGTTCGACGAAATCGAAAAAGCCCATCCGGACATCTTCAACACGCTGTTGCAGGTGCTGGACGATGGCCATCTGACCGACGGCCAGGGACGCAAGGTGGACTTCAAGAACACCATCATCATCCTGACCACCAACCTCGGCACTCGTGACATCGCCAAGCCGCCAACACCGGTTTCAACCTGGGCACGAACACCGAATCGAGCTACCAGCGCATGAAGGAACAGGTCTCCGCCGAACTCAAGCAGCAGTTCCGTCCGGAGTTCCTGAACCGTCTGGATGACATCATCGTGTTCAAGCAGCTCACCGAACCGCAGGTGCGCCAGATCGTCGACTTGGATGTCAAGCAGCTCAACGACCGTCTGTTCGACCGTCACATGTCGCTCGAACTGACCGACGCGGCCAAGGATCTGCTCGCACAGAAGGGCTTCGACCCGCTGCTGGGCGCCCGTCCGCTGCGTCGCGTGATCCAGCGCGACATCGAGGACGCCATTTCGGAGAAGATCCTGATGGGCGACCTCGAAGATGGCCAGCGCGTGAAGGTGGACGCCGAAGGCGAAGGCATTCTGGGTGAGTTCACGTTCACCGGCGAGGCCTTCGAAGAGCCGAGCCAGACGGATAATCCGGTGAAAGCGACCGAAACGGCCGCTGAAACCGATGCCGCCACTGAACCGACGGCATCGACGGAACCGGCTGATTCCGCGCAGTCGCAGAACTGATTTCCAACGTTGCCGGGGTAAGAACCCCGGCAACGCGTATGCAAAAAGACCGGTGGGTTTCATGATGGAATGTCATGACACCGGTCTTTTTTACATATGCCTATTCGTCCAGCTATCCGTTCAGCTGGACGGTTGTGGTTCCGCCACTTCCAAGCGGAACCACAACCGTATCGCTCTATGGGAGCGTCATTACTTGATGGCGTTCAGCCACTGCTCCTTGGTGGCCTTCTCCGCCTCAAGCTTGGCCTTCTTCTTCGGATCGGACTCAGCGGCGATCTGGGCGTCAAGTTCGGCGAGCTGGGCGTTGAGCTGCTCCTCGAAGGAGGACTTACGGGCGTCGGCTTCCGGATCGGACTGCTTCCAGGCGGCATCCTCAACAGCCTTGATCTGCTTGTCGACAGCATCAAGACGGCTTTCGATGCGGTGCATGTCATCGCGCGGAACGTAGCCGATCTGGTCCCATTCCTCCTGAATGGCGGCCAATGCCTGGCGAGCCTGCTTGGCGGCCTTCTCATCCTTGACCGGCACCAAAGCCTCAGCCTTGGTCAGCAGTTCTTCCTTCTTGGCGAGATTTTCCTTTTCGGACGAGCTAATCTGCTCGCGATCGGCCTGACGGGCGTTGAAGAACGTGTCCGCCGCAGCACGGAAACGTGCCCACAGCGCGTCATCATCACGACGGCCCGCACGACCGGCCTTCTTCCAACGATCCATCAGCTCGTTGAACTTGCGGGAGGTTTCCATCCAAGCGGTGGAATCCTTGATCTCCTCGGCTTCGGCGATGATGGCCTCCTTCGCGGCCTTGGCGTTGCTGCGCTCCTCATCGCGGCCCTGGGCCACTTGCGGCGGGCGCTGTTGAACGTAGTGCGGGCGGAGGAGAAACGCGACCACAGGGCGTCGGCGTCGGCCTTGTCGAGACGGACGCTATTGTGCTGGTGATCCTGCCACTGCTGGAACAGCGAACGGAACTTGTCCGCGGTGGAACGCCAGTTGGTGTTGTCGCCCAGGGAATTGGCCAGAGCCTCGGCCTTCTCCACAATCGCGGTACGTTCGGCCAGCGCCTTGGCGACGGCGGCCTTGTGGGCCTCGCTCAGCTCGGCCTTCTTGGCCGCTCCGGCCTCCTTCAGTGCTTCGAACTGGGACTTGAGCGCCTCAATATCTCCGACGACGGCCGGCTGCTCGATTTCGGCGGAAAGCGTCTTGATGGACTCGTCGATCTCACGGTTCTTCACATTGCTGGACTTGAGCCTGTTGGCGAACAGGTCGAGCTTTGCCGTCAGATCGAGATAGCGACGGGCATACAGTGCCAGGGCCTCTTCCTTGGAAGCGTCCGGGAACTGTCCGACCTCGCGTTCTCCCTCGCCTTCCTTCACGAACACGGTGCCGTCATCGGCGACACGGCCGAACGCTTCGGCGGCCTTGATATCGGCTTCGGAGAATCCGGTGGAGGTTGCAGGACGCTGCGGAGCCTTCTTGGCGAAGGCCGCGGGGCTCGGCGCATGCGGCTTCATGGCCGCTGGGCTCGGGACGGCCGGTTTGCTGGCCTGGGTTGCGGGCGTCGCTGCCTGCTCGTTGGTTTCAGTGGTGTTCTCGGACGCGGTGACATTCTCGTCGGCCATGGCCAGCTCCTTACGTAAGCTTCATGTAGTGCAGAGGTGACGGTCCGTGACGTGCGCTTCCACACCTTGAAAAACGCGCGGCATTTTCCGTAACCTCATTTATTATAGAGAACCGTGGCTAAAGGTGCATCTATTTCAGGATTTCCAGAGTGGCTCCCCTCTGAACGTGTTGTGGAGCAGCGTGTCATCGACACGCTCCGTAATGTATTCGAGCTCAATGGCTTCATAGGCATTGAAACCCGTGCTGTTGAGCAGGGTTCCAGCCTGCTCAAGAAAGGCGAGACCAGCAAGGAGATTTACCTGCTGAGCCGTCTTCAGGAAGTCGGACACGAGTCCGACACTCCGATTGAGGATCGTCTTGGTCTGCACTTCGATCTGACCGTTCCGCTGAGCCGTTATGTCGTCGAACATTCCGGCGATCTGGCGTTCCCGTTCAAACGTTGGCAGATTCAGAAGGTCTGGCGTGGCGAACGCCCGCAGGAAGGACGTTTCCGCGAGTTCGTGCAGGCCGACATCGACGTGATCGGCAATGGCGATCTGCCCGACCATTACGAGGTCGAATTGCCGTTGGTCATGGTGTCCGCATTGGAACGTCTGCGCGAGTTCGGTCTGCCGAAGGCCACCGTGCATGCGAACAACCGCAAACTCTCCGAAGGCTTCTACCGTGGTTTGGGCCTTACGGATATCGAAGGCGTGCTGCGTGAGATCGACAAGCTCGACAAGATCGGCGCCGATGAGGTGGCCAAGCTGCTCGTCGAAGGCTGCGGCGCCGACGAAGCCCAGGCCCGTGCCTGCCTCGAACTGGCCGAGCTGACCGCCGCCGACGGCAAGGAACTGTCCGACAAGTTCGACGCATTGTGCGCCAAGCATGACATCGCGTCTGATTCCGACGCCTACGTGTTGGCACGCCAGGGACTCGACACGCTGGCGATGATCGTCGACGAGGCCGCGCGCATCCGTCCGGGCTCCGTGATCGCCGATCTGAAAATCGCCCGTGGTCTTGATTACTACACCGGTTCCGTGTATGAGACGTTCCTCGACGGCGCCGCCGCTTTGGGATCCATCTGCTCCGGCGGCCGTTACGACAACCTCGCATCGCAGGGCAACAAGAAGTACCCGGCGTGGGCCTGTCCATCGGCCTGTCCCGCCTGGTCTCCTACATGCTGCACACCGCGGGCGCGCACGCCAACCGTGTGTCTCCGGCATCCGTGCTCGTGGCGGTATGGAATGAAGCCGACCGCTCCGCGTCCAACCTGATCGCCAACCAGCTGCGCTCCCGTGGCATCGCGGCGGACGTGGCGCCGACCGCGGCCAAGCTCGGCAAGCAGATCAAATATGCAGACAAGCTCGGCATCCCGTACGTCTGGTTCCCGGCCGACGCTTCCGAAGAGGGCGCCCAGGACGAAGTCAAGAACATCATCACAGGAGACCAGCGGCCGGCTGACGCACAGTCGTGGGAGCCGGATACTGTGTATGCCCAGCAAACCGTTACCGTTGAAGCCTGAAATCGCAAGACTTCGCAACATACAAGAGGATAAGGAATAGGGGAAGCATGAGCCAGACGGCTTACAGAACACATCATGCAACCGAAGTGACCGAACAGCTCGTCGGTCAGAAGGTGACGCTCGCCGGTTGGGTCGATCGTCGCCGCGACCACGGTGGCGTGGCCTTCATCGATCTTCGCGACAACACCGGTCTGGTGCAGGTCGTCATCTATGACGAGGAGATGGCCCGTCCGCTGCGCTCCGAATTCGTGATCCAGGTCGTCGGCGAGGTTCGTCTGCGTCCGGACGGCAACGAGAACGAGCATCTGGCCACCGGCAAGATCGAAGTCGTGGCCGAAAGCATCGAAGTGCTGGCCAAGTCCGATGCTCTGCCGTTCCAGGTCTCCACCGCTCTTGAGAACGAGTCCGAGAACAAGCTGCCGGGCGAGGACGTGCGTTTGAAGTACCGTTACCTCGACCTGCGTCGTCCGTCCATGCAGCGCAATCTGAAGCTGCGCGCCCAGATGTCGAAGGCCGCCCGCCATGCGCTGGAGGAAATGGGCTTCGAGGAGATCGAAACCCCGACCATGATCAAGTCCACGCCGGAAGGCGCCCGTGACTTCGTCGTGCCGGCCCGTCTGGTGCCGGGTTCCTGGTACGCTCTGCCGCAGTCCCCGCAGCTGCTCAAGCAGCTGCTCATGGTCTCCGGCGTCGAGCGTTACTACCAGCTGGCCCGCTGCTATCGTGACGAGGACTTCCGCGCCGACCGCCAGCCGGAATTCACCCAGCTCGACATGGAGATGGCCTTCGTGGACCAGGAGGACGTGATGGCCATGGCCGAAAAGGTCATCGCCGCCATCTGGAAGTCCGCCGGCTACGACATCAAGCTACCGATCCAGCGCATCACCTGGCAGGACGCCATGGACAAGTACGGTTCCGACAAGCCGGATCTGCGTTTCGGCAATCCGCTGATCGAACTGACCGATTACTTCAAGAACACGCCGTTCCGCGTGTTCCAGGCCCCATACGTCGGCGCGGTGCTCTTCAAGGGTGGCGCGGCCACGCCTCGCCGTCAGTTCGACGCATGGCAGGATTGGGCCAAGCAGCGTGGCGCCAAGGGCCTCGCCTATGTGGTGTTCGCCGAGAACGGCGAACTCAAGGGCCCCGTCGCCAAGAACCTGTCCGAAGAGGAACGTAACGGTCTGAAGGAAGCCGTCGGCGCCGAAGACGGCGACGCCGTGTTCTTCGCAGCCGGTCGCCGCACCTCCTCCCAGGAACTGCTGGGCGCCGTGCGTGTCGAGCTTGCCCGCCGCGCGGGCCTGCTCAAGCCCGACGATTTCGCCTTCACTTGGGTTGTGGACTTCCCGCTGTTCAAGCCGACCGATGACCCGGACGACGACGATGTGGCAGTCGGCCACTCCAAGTGGACCTCCATGCATCACCCGTTCACCATGCCGTCCAAGGATTGGATCGACAAGTTCGACAAGGATCCGGAACACGCCATGTCCGATTCCTACGACATCGTGTGCAACGGCAACGAAATGGGCGGCGGCTCCGTGCGTATCCACCGCGACGACATTCAGGACCGTGTGCTTGACGTGCTTGGCATCACGCCGGAAGAGGCCGCAGACAAGTTCGGCTTCCTGCTTGAGGCATTCAAGTACGGCGCTCCGCCTCACGCCGGCATCGCTCTCGGCTGGGATCGTACCGCCGCAATTCTGGCTGGCGCCGACTCCATCCGCGACGTCATCGCCTTCCCGAAGGCTGGCGGCGGCCGCGATCCGCTGACCGGCGCTCCGGCTCCGATCTCCGCTGAGCAGCGCGCCGAGACCGGTGTCGATTACGATCCGGATGAGGACGAGGACTGATACGGTTTCGCCCATAGATGAATGAAAAATGTCCGAACATCAATGATGCTCGGACATTTTTTATTATTCGCGTTGTCTATTTTCCGTCGCTGTCATTATAGTGGAGCGTGTTTGATTATCCGGCAACCAGAAAGGGTTGAAGCGCGGTATGAAATCGAAAACACAGGACAAGAAGCGACTGAACGCGGTCGGCATGCGCATATGCGCGCTGTTCGCCGTGCTCGCCGTGGTCTTTGCGGCATTCATGACGACCGTTCCGCATGCGCTCGCCTCCGAAACTGGCAATCCGGCCTCGGTCAAGGGCAAGACATATAAAATCGGCACCGACACCACGTTCGCACCGTTCGAATACCGTGAGAACGGCAAGATGACCGGCATCGACATGGAGCTAATCCGAGCATCGCCAAGGAAGAGGGCTTTAAGGTCGAGATACAGTCGCTGGGATTCAACGCCGCGTTGCAGGCCCTAAGCTCCAACCAGGTGGACGTCGTCATAGCCGGCATGTCCATCACTGACGAGCGTAAAGCCTCCTATGATTTCTCGAATCCGTATTTCCAATCCGGCATCCAGATGGCCGTCGCGGCCAACAACGACGACGTCACCGGCTATAAGGACCTCAAAGGCCGGACGGTTGTGGCGAAAACCGGCTCGGAGGGCGAATCGTACGCCAAACAGCATGCCGACAAGTACGGTTACAAGGTGACTTCCGTCGACCAATCCTCAACCATGTACGAGATGGTCAAATCCGGCAATGCCGTCGCGGTGTTCGACGATTATCCGGTACTGGCATATGGCGTATCGCAGAACAACGGTCTGAAAATCGTGACTCCGAAGGTGCCGCACGGCGAATACGGCATGGCCGTGAACAAAGGCATGAACGCAGATTTGCTGGCCGCCATCAACGATGGATTGAACAAGATGATCGCTTCGGGAGAATACGAGCGAATCGTCGCACAATATCTTGGCAAGCAAGGCGCGAAAGAGCAGGCCAAATCGATTTCCGGCATGATCACCGACAATGGCGACGACAGCGCCGAACAACAGAAGGTCGGTTTCCTCGGACTGGTCAAACAGTCGATGCCGGCATTGCTGACGGGCTTGAGGAACACGCTGCTGATCACGTTGCTTTCCTTCGCGATCGCATTGGTGCTCGGCGTCGCGTTCGGCCTGATGAAGGTTTCGGAAAGCAAAATCGCCGCAGGATTGGCCAATGTGTACATCGCGGTGTTCCGCGGCACCCCGATCCTGGTGTGGGCGTTCTTCTTCTACTTCGGCGTGCCCCAGCTCATCGGACATAGCGTGAACATCTGGGTCGCCGGCGCATTGACCTTGTCGCTCAACTCCGGCGCGTACCTGGCGGAAATCGTGCGTGGCGCAGTCCAATCGGTCGATTCCGGACAGATGGAGGGCGCACGCTCGCTGGGACTCAACCACAGGCAGGCCATGCGCCGAGTGATTCTGCCGCAGGCCAGCAAAATCGCCATGCCTTCGATCATCAACAGCTGGTCATCATGATCAAGGACTCCTCGCTACTGCTCGCCATCGGCTTCGGTGAGCTGCTGTACCAGGCGCAGCAGCTGTACGCGGCGAACTTCCGCGTAACCGAAACGCTGCTGATCGTCGGCGTCATGTACTTCGTGGCCATCACCATCCTGACGTGGCTGGCCAACATCGTGGACAGGAAGGTGAACCGATGAACGAGAACGACGTGATCATCGACGTCAAGGATCTGCACAAAAGCTACGGGCAGACCGAGGTCATCAAAGGCGTCGACATGACCGTGCGCAAAGGCGAGGTGATCTGCATCATCGGACCGTCCGGCGCCGGCAAATCCACCATATTGCGTTGCCTGAACGGACTCGAACAGGCCACCGGCGGCAAGATCGTGGTCAACGGACACGATTTGACGGACAGCCATGTGAACATCGACCAGGTGCGCGAGCAGGTGGGCATGGTGTTCCAGCATTTCAACCTGTTCAACAACATGAGCGTGATCGACAACATCACCCTCGCACCGAAACTGGTGCATCATGAAACGGATGAGCAGGCCCGCGCGCACGCCATGGAACTGCTGAAAACCGTAGGATTGGCCGAAAAAGCCGACGCCATGCCGAAATCGCTGTCCGGCGGGCAGAAGCAGCGTGTGGCGATCGCGCGCTCGCTGGCGATGAATCCGAAGGTGATGCTGTTCGACGAGGCGACATCCGCGCTCGACCCGGAAATGGTGGGCGATGTGCTCGAAGTGATTCGCGACCTTGCCGCCAAAGGCATGACCATGGTGCTGGTGACCCATGAGATGGGCTTCGCACGCGAAGTGGCCACGAGGGTCATCTTCACCGATGCGGCGTGATCGAGGAAGAGGGAACCCCTGACGAGATCTTCAACCATCCGAAGAGCGAACGATTGAAGACCTTCCTCTCCAAGGTGCTGTGACATTGCTCCGGCGGCGATCCGTTTGATGAATATGTTCGTCAAACGGTATGAAATGTCTCATATTCCGGACGAAATGATGTGAACGGGCAGTATAGGAAACATGAATTTCGCATTGCTTTCTTATACTGCCCTTTATGTCTGAAATGAAAGAAACCGAAGCGAAGCGTCCCATCATGCCGGACGCGGGAGCGGATAACAGGCCGCTCGTCGAACTGACCCATGTCGAGAAGCATTATGGCGATCTGCATGTGCTCAAGGACATCAACCTCACCGTACGCAAAGGCGAGGTGCTCGTCATCGTCGGACCGTCCGGCTCCGGCAAATCCACGATGTGCCGCACCATCAACCGTCTGGAAACCATCGATTCCGGCGATATCCGCATCGACGGCAAACCGCTGCCGCAGGAAGGCAAGGAACTCGCCAAACTGCGTGCGGAAGTGGGCATGGTGTTCCAATCGTTCAACCTGTTCGCCAACAAAACCATTTTGGAAAACGTGACATTGGCGCCGATCAAGGTGCGCCACATGGACAAGAAGGAAGCCGAGGACCTGGCCATGGATCTGCTGGGCCGCGTCGGCGTGGCCTCGCAGGCCTCCAAAATGCCGTCGCAGCTGTCCGGCGGCCAGCAGCAGCGTGTCGCCATCGCCCGCGCCCTCGCCATGCAGCCGAAGGTCATGCTGTTCGACGAGCCAACGTCCGCGCTCGACCCGGAAATGGTCAACGAAGTGCTTGACGTCATGGTCGAACTCGCCCACGAAGCATGACCATGCTGTGCGTGACCCACGAGATGGGTTTCGCGCGCAAGGTGGCCGACAAGGTCGTGTTCATGGCCGACGGACAGATTCTCGAACAGAGCACGCCGGACGACTTCTTCGAACATCCGAAGACCGATCGCGCCAAGGACTTCCTGTCGAAGATCCTCACCCACTGAAGTGACGGAACATAACGACAGAAGAAGGAACCTGATATGAAACCACTTTCGATCACGGCGAAACGCATGTTGCGCAGAGCCGTCGCGGCATTCTGCGCGTGCGCGTGCGTGTTCGCGGTATCCGCATGCGGCGCGGACGAAACCGGCAAGATCCGCATCGGCATCAAATTCGACCAGCCTGGCCTGGGCTTCAAGAAGAACGGCACCTACGTCGCTTCGACGTGGACGTGGCCAAGTACGTGGCCAAGAAACTCGGCTATTCCGAAGACGAGATCGTATGGAAGGAATCGCCGTCCAAGCAGCGTGAGGCTATGCTGCAGAACGGCGATGTCGATTACATCGTCGCATCCTATTCCATCACCGACGAACGCAAGAAGGTCGTCGATTTCGCCGGCCCGTATTTCGTGGCCGGACAGGATCTGCTGGTACGCAAGGACGAAACCGGCATTGACGGACCTAAGGATCTGAACGGCAAGCGGCTGTGCTCCATGACCGGCACCACATCCGCCGTCAACGTCAAGGAGAAGTTCGCCAAGCAGACCCAGCTGATGGAACAGCCCGGCATGGCGGAATGCGCCACCGCATTGCTTTCCGGCATTGTGGACGCCGCCACCACCGACGACATCATTCTCGCCGGCCTCGCATCCGCCTCACGTGGACGCCTGCGCGTGGTGGGCAAGCCGTTCACCCAGGAGTATTACGGCATCGGTGTCAAGAAGGGCAACACCGAGCTGAAGAACAAAATCAACAACGCCATCACCGATATGATTCAGGACGGTTCTTGGCAAAGGGCCATTTCCGACAACACCAGGGGAGTGGCCTACACGCCGAACGCCAAGTACAATCCGCCGGTGCCGAATGGAAAGGGGAATAAGTGATGGACGGATTCCTCGCGTTGTTCAGCCAATACAACATTCCCGGCGCGTTTCTGGTGAACATCGAGCTGACCCTGTGGTCGGCGTTGTTCTCCACGATTCTGGGCGTCATCCTCGTGATGATGCGCATTTCTCCGATCGCCTCGCTCCGTACCGTTTCCGGTGCCTACGTCGAACTGTTCAAGAACCTGCCGCTGACCATCATCATGGTGTTCATGGTGCTGGGTGCGTACGCGCAGCTGAAGTTCAGCTTCTCCGACACGTTCGCCACCAACTTCTTCTGGCTGGCCGTGACGGGCCTGAGCCTGTACACCGCGGCTTTCGTATGTGAATCGCTGCGCTCCGGCATCAACACCGTGCCGCTTGGTCAAGCCGAGGCCGCCCGCGCGTTGGGCCTGAACTTCATGCAGGCCGCCACTCAGATCATCCTGCCGCAGGCGTTCCGCGGTTCCGTGGCACCGTTGGGCAACACGCTGATCGCATTGCTGAAAAACTCCACCGTCGCGGCGGCGGCATCCGTGGCCACCGAAACCTCGACGATGATGAGCGAAATGATCGAATACCACGCCGACCAAATCGTACCGATCTTCCTGATCTTCGCCTTCGGCTATGTGGTTCTGATCATTCCAATCGGCATGCTGACCACGTATCTGTCCAACAAGCTCGCGGTGAGGAGGTGACGCGACATGGCAAGCAATGAAAGCGCGGTGCTATTCGACCAGCCTGGTCCGAAGGGCCGCAAAACCATCCGTATCGTCAATTGGATCGCAGGCATCATCTTCGCGGTGGTGGTCGTGCTGATCCTCATGCGTCTGCACAATCCGCCGGACGGCGAGAACCAGCTGAGCTGGGAACTGTGGAAACCGGCGCTTGACGCCGAAGCATGGACCGACTTCTATCTGCCGGGACTGTGGGCCACGATCCGCGCGTCCGTACTGGCCGTGGTCGGAGCCGTGGTGTTCGGCCTGGTCTTTGGTGTGGGCCGACTGCTGCCGAGCCTGCTGATCCGTACCATTTCCGGCGCGATCGTGGAATTCGCACGAGCCGTCCCCGTTCTGCTGCTCATGATCTTCTTCTGGCGCTGGTTCGCTTCGCAGGTCTGCCCAGCCCCGCGTATTGGGCGGTGGTGCTCGCGCTTGTGATCTACAACGGATCCGTGGTGGCCGAGCTGGTGCGTTCCGGCGTGGGCAACCTGCCGAACGGCCAGCGTGAGGCCTCGCTCGCCTTGGGATTGACCCGCACGCAGTCGCTGTTGCAGATCGAAGTGCCGCAGGCCATCTACGCCATGCTGCCGGCGGCCGTGACCCAGCTGGTCGTCGTGTTGAAGGACACCGCGCTCGGCTCGATCATCATGTACACTGACCTGCTGCAGGAATCACGTCGACTCGGCTCCATGTATTTCAACATCCTACAGACGCTGGTGGTGGCCGCGGTCGTCTATTTCATCGTCTGCTGGCTGCTAAGCAGGCTGGCCGAATGGCTGCCGTCGCGCATGCAGCAGCATACGGCTGCACCGGCCGAACCGGAACCGGTCGCGCCGATCGCCATCATGGATCCGTCGAACGTGAACCAGATCGCCGTGGCCAAGGAAGGCGTGCCGCTGGGTGGCGCGCAGCGTGTCTACATGTGCACCATCGCGGCACCAACGCGTCCATCCACCAGTGGCGTCAGACCAGGTACGCCCAAGGCTTCGATGAGACGCATCCGGAAAGCCAGGTCAAATTCGACAAGAATGGACATCCGATCAAGGACAATCCGTTCAAGACGAAGGGCGATGGCAAGGACAAGAACAAGTCCGAAGCCGACGAATAGCACCGGTATCGCATAACACGCGTAGGGGTCGTTTTTCCGCGAAATACGGGGAAGCGGCCCCTTTCGTGTCTACGATGGACTGCACGCATGTGGTCCGTACCAAGCAGGGAGGCTTGACATGGCGGATAAAACCAAGGATGTGAAAAAAGACGACGCCAGAATGTCGTCGATCGCGAAAACGCTGAACAAAGTGGAAGATCGGCTGGAAAAAAGCGAGAATTGCGATTCCGTCGCCGAAGGATTGGCGAACGCCGCCAAAGCGAGCGAACTACTGAGCTCGGTATGGACGTTGCCGCCGACCCAGCTATTGCGATTCCATCACGACACGAAGGTATCGGACATAGATGGCGATTCCACTCCTGGTTTTGACGGCAACAAGGATGATGCCGAACGATTCATATCCATCAGCTCGTCGGAGATCGCCCGTTACCAGCGGCTTATGTACGCCAATGGCGTGAAAGGCTCGCATCGGCGACTGCTGATCGTGCTGCAAGGCATGGACGCGTCAGGCAAAGGCGGCATCGTACGACATGTGTTCAGCCAAGGGACCCGATGGGCATGCACTATCACGGGTTCGGCGCGCCGAAAGGCGAAGAACTGGACCATGACTATCTGTGGCGCATCAAACGCGAGCTGCCGAACAACGGATGGATCTCCATCTTCGACAGGTCCCATTACGAGGACATCGTCATGCCGCGCATCTACAAAACGCAGCCGGAAGAAGTGTGGCAGGCACGGTACGACGAAATCAACCGATTCGAATCGCAATTGACGGCCGACGGATGCGCCATCATCAAAATCTTCCTCGTGGTCAGCAAAGACGAGCAGAAACGCCACTTCCTGAGCCGTCTCGATGATCCGACCAAATACTGGAAGTTCGATCCGAGCGACCTTGAGGCGCGCGCCGCTGGGACGACTACATGGCCGCATGGCAGGATGTGTTCCTGCGCACCAGCACCGAGCAGGCGCCGTGGTATCTGGTGCCTGCCGACAACCGCTGGTATTCGAGGGCCGTCGTCTCCGAGCTGCTACGCAACACGCTCAAGAACATGAACATGATCTGGCCGCCGCTCGAAGTCGACGCCGACGAAATGCGCCGTCAGTTGGACACGCTGTAGTCGAAGAAGACAACCTCGCCGCTGGATTGCGTGGCGTCCAGGTCGACGGTTCCGGTGATGGCCCAATCGTGGTCGCCATCGGAATCGTCGATGATCTGCCGCACCTTCCAGGCGTGCTCGCTGTTCTCCTTGCTTTCGTCGAGGATGAACAGTTCGCCGCTGCGTGCCTTCGCGTCGATGTTGACGTATTCGTGCTCGTCGTAGTAATCGTCGAGCGTGTCCTCCCACTCGTGCACGCCGTAGCCCCAGTCCTTATCGAGCGCGCCGAGCTCGTCCGGCTTGTCGAGGTCCATGAGCTGCACACGGCGGAACATGGCATTGCGCACCAATACGGTGAGTCCACGGCGATCCTCCACCACGGCCTGTTTTGCGCCGGGCGCGGCAAGATTGGCGGCCGCTTCGGACGCGTCGGTATCGGTTCCGGCATGCTCCCATTCGTCCACCAGCGAGGAGTCGATGGAACGGACCACCACGCGCAGCCAGGAGATGATGTCGTCAAGCTGCTCGTCGCGCTTTTCCTGCGGAACGGTACGCGCCAACGCACGGTAGGCGTCGGACAGGTACCGCAGCAGCGTGCCTTCGGAACGGGCGATGTTGTAGCGGGCGATGTAGCCGGTGAAATCGGAAGCGGTCTCCACCATGTCGCGCACCACGGATTTCGGGCTCAGCCAATAGTCGTTCGCCCACGGAACATCATGGCGGTATTCATCGAACGCGGCCTGCAGCATATCCTCCAACGGCTTCGGATAGGTGATCTCCTGAAGCCTGTCCATACGCTCGTCATAGTCGAGGCCATCCTCTTTCATGCGGATCATCGCCTCGTCGCGCGCCTGACGTTCCTGCGCGCGCAGCACCTGCTTCGGGTCCTCCAACGTGGCCTCAACCATGGATATCACATCCAACGCATACGTGTCCGACTCCGGGTCGAGCAGTTCCAACGCGGCCAGCAGGAACGGGCTTAGCGGCTGGTCGAGGGCGAAATCGTCCGGCATGTCCACGGTCATGAAATAATCCTTGCCGCCATCGTCACGGTCTTCGGTCTCGATGACGTTCGTGTCGAACAAGGTCTGGAAGATCTCGTCCGCGCGGGCGTGCAGGCGCTCCTTCTGCTCCGGAGTCTGCGCCGAATCGTCGATAAGCCGGTCGATGCGGTAGCGGGCGTCGCCGCCTTGCTCCACCTCGTTCAACACCATGGAATGGGTGATCTTCATATGCGGCACCAGTGTTTCCGGAGCCGCGTCGATAAGCTTGTCGAACGTGTTCTCGTTCCACGTTACGAAACCTTCAGGAGCCTTCTTGCGCTTGATCTTCTTCAGTTTCTTCGGATCGTTGCCTGCCTTGGCCAGAGCCTTGGCGTTCTCGATTTCGAATTCGGGGGCTTCGGCTATGACCAGACCCTCCGTGTCGAAGCCCATGCGTCCGGCGCGTCCTGCGATCTGATGGAACTCGCGGGCGCGCAGCTTGCGCATCTTCGTGCCGTCGAACTTGGTCAACGCGGTCAATACCACGGAATGAATCGGCACATTGATACCGACACCAAGCGTGTCGGTGCCGCAGATCACTGGCAGCAGTCCCTGCTGGGCGAGCTGCTCCACCAGACGACGATAGCGGGGGAGCATGCCGCATGGTGGATGCCGATGCCGGTACGCAACAGACGCTGCAGGATCTTGCCGAACGCGGTGGTGAACTTCGTGCCCTTGATGGCTTCCGCGATCGCGGCGCGCTGCTCCTTGCTGGACACGCCCGTGCTGGCCAGCGCGTTGGCGGTCTCCAACGCGGCATCCTGAGAGAAATGCACCACGTAAATCGGCGTCTCGCCCTTGCCGAACGCCAATTCCACCGTCTTCTCCAACGGGTCGAGTGTGTATTCGTACGTCAACGGTACGGGACGTGGCGCATCGGCGATGATATCCACGTCGGTGTCCGTCATGTCCTCAAGCTTGTCGGCGATTGCGTCGACATTGCCCAGCGTCGCGCTCATCAATAGGAACTGCGTATCCGGCAGCGTAAGCAGCGGCACCTGCCAAGCCCAGCCGCGCTCGGGATCGCCGTAATAGTGGAACTCGTCCATCGCCACGCAGCCGACATCGGCGTGGCGGCCCTCGCGCAACGCCTGATTGGCGAGGATCTCCGCGGTGCAGCAGATGATCGGCGCATCCGCGTTGATATGCGTGTCGCCGGTGATCATGCCGACGTTCTCGCGGCCGAAAACTTCAACCAAGTCGAAGAACTTCTCAGACACCAGAGCCTTGATCGGAGCCGTGTAATAGGAACGGCGGCCCGTGCACAACGCGGCGAAATGCATGCCGAGTGCCACCAGCGACTTGCCCGAACCGGTCGGAGTGTTCAAAATGACATGGTCGCCGGCCAGCAGATCCATGATGGCCTCCTCCTGATGTGGCCACGGTTCCACGCCTTTGACGTCCTCCACCCAGGTGAAGAAACGCTCATAGATCTCATCCGTGTCGATGTTGCGCTCGCCCTCGTCCCAATTCGGCGCCAACGCGCCCAGCGAGCCATAATTCGTATCGTCTGCCATGCTTGCCAGTCTACCGGTTGGGGCGAACGCATGCATCGAACGTGTGTTCGAATTGTTGGGTGTGTTGCGGTACAGTGGAAAGCATGACTGACGATTTGTTTGCCGCGATGGACGCGCCGGATGATGTGACGCGCCCGCTTGCCGTACGCATGCGCCCAGCGAGCATCGACGATGTGGTGGGGCAATCACGGGTATTGGGGGAGGGGTCGCCATTGCGCAGACTCGCCAACCCCGCTTCGAAAGGCTCGCTCACCGCACCGAGCTCCATCATCCTGTTCGGACCTCCCGGAGTCGGCAAAACCACCCTCGCCTATATCGTCGCCAAACAGTCCGGCCGTGTCTTCGAGGAACTGTCCGCGGTCACCTCCGGCGTCAAGGACGTGCGTGACGTGCTCAAACGCGCGCACGAACGTCTCGTCTCCGAAGGCAAGGAAACGGTGTTGTTCATCGACGAGGTGCACCGCTTCTCCAAATCGCAGCAGGATGCGTTGCTGCCCAGTGTGGAAAACCGCGACGTCACCTTCATCGCGGCCACCACGGAAAACCCAAGCTTCTCCGTCATCAAGCCGCTGCTCAGCCGATCCGTGGTCGTCAAACTCGAATCGCTGGAACCGGACGATCTGAAAACGCTGATCAATCGCGCCATCGCAAGCGAACACGGCCTTGACAACGAAATCAGGATCACCGACGAGGCTGTGGATGAGATCATCCGCATGGCCGGCGGCGACGCACGTAAGACACTGACCGTCCTCGAAGCCGCGGCCGGCGCGCTCACTGGTGACAAAGAACGCAAAAAAGGCGCGAAACGGCCCATCATCACGCCTGATGTGGTGTCGAAGGTCATGGACGTGGCCACCGTGCGTTACGACAAGGACGGAGACGACCACTACGACGTCATCTCGGCGTTTATCAAATCCATGCGAGGCTCCGATCCGGACGCCACCATGCATTATCTGGCCCGCATGCTGCGCGCGGGGGAAGACCCGCGCTTCATCGCACGACGCATCATGATCGCCGCATCCGAGGAAGTCGGCATGGCCGCCCCGCAGTCCTGCAAGTCACCGTAGCCGCGGCGCAGGCAGTGGCCATGATCGGCATGCCCGAAGCGCGCATCATTCTTGCCGAAGCGGCGCTCGCCGTCGCCACCGCGCCCAAATCCAACGCCAGCTACAACGCCATCAACGCGGCGCTCGCCGACGTGGACGCGGGGCTTATCGGCCAAGTGCCGCTGCATCTGCGCAATGCGCCGACCGCGCTGATGAAAAGCTGGGGCAACCACGAAGCTACCGGTACGCGCACGATTGGCCGGGCGC
>ENA-OQEX01000097-OQEX01000097.1-human-gut-metagenome-genome-assembly--contig:-NODE-97-length-51955-cov-4.616771_pt1 | contig 51955 bp, 67 predicted proteins | sample MGYA00242802_ERZ504649 | MGnify/ENA primary metagenome ERZ504649 (study PRJEB26092, sample SAMD00036194) | human gut metagenome | host: Homo sapiens | study: EMG produced TPA metagenomics assembly of...
CGCAGCGCGAAGGGCAGCTTCCAGTTCTGTGAAGTCCTGTGTGCGGAGCAGGTGATTCATCCCTTCCCGCATTTGTCGCAGAGTTCAGCGCCTCGGCCAGTGCTGCCGCGCGGAAGGGAGGTCCTCGTCCCGGATGGCTCCATGGCATTGTCGATGTCGTCCGAAATATCCTCAGCAAACTTCTGCACCCGCCAGCTGCTGTAAAGGCGATACCCAGTAGCACTGCCACGATGCACAGACACGCATAAATTCGCTTCATTCCACACCTCTCACCGGGAGCTGCCCTTGCGGCGGCTCTCTTTTTTCAGCAGAAAATAGTCCTCCGTCTCATTGCCCACTAAAAGCAGGATTTCCTCCGGCAGCAGGGTATTGGCCTGCGCTGTCCGCTCGAGCCAGTCCCGGTCTTTGCCGCACCAGTGCAGATTTTCCTCGAGCACCTGTCCGTCCAGCACGAAGGGGATGGTCGCGTGGCTGTGCTCCACTTTCAGCTGCAAGTCAGCGAGGGTAGCGGTCTCTTTCTCAGGCGCAGTGCCGCCGAGAGACTGCCGTTCGTCTCCACCACGGCGTAGGAGACATCCCGTGGGTCAAAGATGTTTTTGCCGCGCAGTGCCTCCAGCAGATCGGCAGTCGTCAGCCGGAGGGTGCGCAGCGCGTTCTGGTCGATTTGTCCGTCCAGGATGACCGTCTTGGGACGGCCCGACATCAGGTTGAAAAATTTCTGGCTGCGGAAGCTCAGTGCCGACCCCAGCAGCTCCAAAGCCGCGATGAGGAAGAGGGGTATGAGGCTGGCCGTCACCGGCACTTCTTCCGACTCGATGGAGATGGACGCCAGATTTGAGATGAGGATAGTGGATACCAGCTCTTCGGGCTGCAGTTCGCCCAGCTGACGCTTGCCCATCAGCCGCATGGCGAACAGAACGCAGAGATAGATGAGCAGAGTACGGAAAATCAGAAGCTTCACGAGAAGGCCCTCCTTGTGGGTTGAATAAGCACCGTTGGTAGGGGAATACTGGCAGGCAAAGGGGGATACCGTATGCTGCAGCTTTCCTCGTCGCTGGAAGAAAATCTGGCGGCGCTCAACGCTAGGTTTGGCGCTTCGGCGGATTTTTATGCCAAGCGCATCGAGCTTTATCACTGCCCGGGGGCCATCGTCCTTTTCGACAATATGGCCAGCCTCCAGTCACTCTGGTCGCTTTTACTGGACGCCGCCACCCGTCATACGCCCAGCCTCGAGCCGGAGCGGATGCCTCACACCGGCACGCAGGTGTATGATTTGCTGATGAACCATTCTGGCTTGCCCGCCGAGGACGGCCCGGTCAAGGACATGGACGACCTCATCCGCCGCATGACCGCCGGCATGGCCGTGCTTCTGCTGGACGGGTGCAAAAAGGGGCTTGTCTTCTCGGTGCAGGGGCTGAAATCGCGCTCGGTGGAAGAGCCTCCGGGGAAGGAAACCTTCGCGGCTCCCGGGAGGCTTTGCCGACCTGCTGCGGGTCAACCTGAGTTTACTGCGCCGCCTCATCCGCACCGACACCCTCGTAATGGAGACCGCACAGGCCGACTGTGCCATGAAGACCGAATACGCCATCTGCTACTGCAAAGACAAGGCCGGCAAGACGGCAGTGGCGCGGGTGCGCCGGACGCTCCAGGAGGCAAAGCCGGAGGTCCTGCTGGATTCCAGCTACTTTGTACCGTGGCTTTTCCCGGCCAGGTGGCGGCTGTTTGCCCCGGTGAGCTATACCGAGCGCCCGGCTTCCGCCGCTGCAAAGCTCTGTGAGGGGAAAATCGTCATCCTTGTCAACGGCAGCCCCTCGGCGCTGGTGCTGCGTCCCTTTTCTGCGAGAACTTCGACTGCCTCGACGACTACGCCACCACGGCAGTTTTTTCGTCGTTCCTGCGCGTCCTGAAGTATGGCTCGTTTTATCTCAGCATCTTCCTGCCGGGCGTTTTTGTCTGTCTGGCGGTCTATCTGCCCGAGCTCATCCCACCGCAGTTATTATTCAAAATCGCGGCGGCAGAAAAGGCGACGCCTCTGCCGCTCTTTGCCGAGATGCTGCTGGTCATCATCTTATTGGAGATCATCCGGGAGGCCGGGCTTCGGATGCCCCAGACGCTGGGCCACTCGGTGAGCCTTGTGGCGGCACTCATCATCGGTGACGCCGCCATCGGGGCCGGACTGCTGAGCACGCCGGTCATCCTCGTAGCCAGCATCACGGCCATCTCGGTCTTTGTGACGCCCTCGCTGTACGAACCGGCCACATTGCTGCGATTGGGCGTTACGCTGGCCGCCGGTCTGGCCGGGCCGGTAGGTCTGGTGTGTGCGGCCTTGGGCGTGTTGGCCGCACTGACGTCCATCTCCGCGATGGGGGTACCCTATCTTTCGGGCGCAGTCTTTTCGGTTGACGGCGTCGTCCGCCGCAACTATCGGGCGCTGTCCCGCCGCCCATTCACCATCTGGCAAAGGAGGGGTTCCTGAATGCAGCAAAAACAGACATTCTCGGCCCAGACGCTGGCACTCAGCGTCGCGGCGGCAGAGCTGGGCCGCGCCATCTTCGGGGCAGGGCAGACCGGCTCCGTCCGCGCCGTCCTGCTGAGCAATGTACTGGCGGCAGCGGCCTTCGTGCTCCTTGCCGCGCTCGTCTCGGTCAACGCCTCCCGTCTGAACCGCCCGGGCTTTGCAGGAAAGTGCAACTGTGCCGTCTTTCTGCTCTGGTATCTCTTCGAACTTGTCCGGACGGCTGCAATGCTCCAACAAGCCTGCTGGGAACAGTTTGCGTCTATGGCCTTCATCGGTCTGCTGCCGTTCTTTCTCTGGGCAGGGTGGAGCCTCGGCTGTGAGTTGTATGACCGGATGGCCTCCGTCCTCGGGTGGCTCGTAGTGCTGGGCATCGTGTTCTGTGTGCTGGGGCTGGCCGGACAGCTGCAATGGCAGGTGCTCGTGACGGGTGAGACGGCACATTCGTTTGTGCTTCCGGATGCATCTTTTTACCCGGAATATTTCTCCTTTCCGCTTCTCTGTATGAGCAAAAATAATGCGAAAATCAGTAAAAAGCCTGTCGTGTGGCTTCCAATCATCGCTGCGTCATTTCCTCGGGTTATGCGCTGGGGCTGGCCCTTCTTTTCGGCGCACCGCAGGCTTACCCGGGCTATGAGCTGCTGCGGGCGTGGAGCTTCGGCGGCATCTCCCGCTTTGATGCCGCGTTCCTGCTCCTCTGGCTGGCGGCGGCGATCTTCCGCTTCGGCTTTATCGTCCGTGCCGTCCGGCTGCTCTGTGAGCGCCTTGCCGAAGGGCCTGTAAATGCGGAGGCTGCACGATGACCCGCCGGGGCTGGCTGCGGCTGATGGCCGCAGGCGTCCTCGTCGTCTGGCTCTGTCTCTTTTTGCATTGGGACAACACCGAAAAAAGCATGATACGCGCCCTTCTCGTCGAGACCAGCGGCGACAGCTGGACGGTGGGTCTGCTGTACCAGTTCCCGGAAGCCTCCGCCGATTCCTCCGAGGCCAAAGCCGCTATCCGCCTCTGTATTGGCCGAGCCCCGAGCTTCCTTCTGCCATTTCTGCCGCTGAGGAAGCCCTGCCCCAGCGGGCGGACTGGCGGCTCTGCGAATATCTTCTGGCCGGGCAGGATTCGGTGCGGCGAACGCTGGCTGCCTGTGAAGAACTGTTTCTCCATCGACCCTACGGGCGGCTGGCGTCCCGGGTGTTTGGGGGAAGCTTTTCGGTAGAGACACTGAAAGAGCGGGCCGATGAATCAGACGTCCTGCCTGAAAATCTCCTGCAATGCGTCAAAAACGCTGCCCCGGCCGCGCCCCGGCTCTATCAGCAGAGCAGCGGCTTCATCCTGCCTGTCGTGGAGCTGGAAGACGAGGCTGCACATTACAGGCCCGAAGCCCTCATCATCACCCCGGAACAGACCGGCCGGCTGACCGAGTCCCAGACGGAAATGGCGCTCTTATTGCAGGGCAAAAGCTGGACGGATACAGGGGAGCATCACTTTGCGCTGGAAGCCGGGCCGCTCCGCCTGCGCCGGGCTTTCTGCGGCGTGGAGCAGGAAGGGGAGAGCTTTCTTCTCCGGGTGAACGCGCTCTCACGCAACAATGCCCTGCCTGCCGACGCCGACGCCGAAGCAGAACTGGAAGCCTCTGTGCGGACACCGTCCGCCGCTGCTGGACGCTGGGGCTGGACATCTCCGGACTCGGTGCGCATCAGGCACTGCGTGACGGTCACTTTGCGCTCACAACAAAAAAACGTCTGCCCGAAAATTCGGGCAGAGTGAAGCTCATGAACTTTTAAGAAGCCGTTTCGAAGATCACGGTGATGGTGGTACCCTCGTCCACAACGCTGTCCAGCTTGATGCGGGCGTTGTGGATGCGGGCGATGTGTTTGACGATGGCCAGACCCAGACCGGTGCCGCCGGTGGCTTTGCTGCGGCTCTTGTCCACCCGGTAGAAGCGCTCGAACACGCTGGTCTGCGCCTCTTTCGGGATACCGATGCCGTTGTCCTTCACGGTCAGGGTGCAGTGACCGTCCCGGGTGCATGCCGTGATGATCTGGACTTTTCCACCGGGGCGGTTGTAGCGGATGGCGTTGTCGCAGAGGTTCTGGCACAGCTCATCCAGCAGGCTGCGGCTGCCTGTCACAGGGGCGCTTTCGCCGAGGTAGGTCAGGGAGATATAGGAGTGCCGGGCGTTGACCTTCTGGCGCTCCACGCACTCGCGGGCCACATCCAGCAGATCGACCGTTTCCATTGCAGGCGCAGCACCCGTCTCGCTCACATTGTCGAGGTGGGAGAGCTGCAGAATATCGTTGACCAGCTGGATCATCCGGCTGGCCTCTACATGGATCTTGCGGGCAAAATCCGGCGTATCCGCGGGTTTTGCAATGCCGGTCTCGATGAGCTCTGCATAACCGGAGATGCTGGTCAGAGGCGTTTTCAGCTCGTGGCTGACATTGGCCGTGAACTCCTGCCGCATTTTCTCGTTATTTTCCCGCAGCATCCGGTCGGAGTGGATGTTCTCGGCAAAGGGGATAAGCTCCTTGTAGGGGACATTCTCCTGGATGTGGTCGAGGTCATCGGTCATCTTGAGCACAGGCTGGACGAGGCTTTTGGTCAGCAGTCCGGCAATGATGGCGCTGCGCCCATCATCAGGAAACAGCTCAGCACGATGGCAGGCAGAGCGGCGTCATAAATCGACCAGATCGTCTCAGAGTCCTGCGCCACCCGGAGGATGTCTCCGTTCGTCAGCAGCATGGCGTAATAATAAGTCTCATAGCCAGCGTCTGGGAGTCGCGGCAGTCGCGGCCCACACCGCTCTTCATGGCCTGCTGTATCTCGGGGCGGCTCAGATGGTTCTCCATCGGCTGGTTGGTGGCCGACTCAAAAAGCACACTGCCGTCCGAGGCGATGAGAGTGATGCGCAGCGAGCCGTCCACATAAGTTTCCAGCTGGCTGGGGTCGTCCACCTGCGCACAGCCGGCGGCCACAAGGTCAGTTTCCCGCTCAAGGGCTGTCCAGGCCTGCTCCCGGAACGCCTTGTGGAACACAAAGATGCAGAGCGCAGCGGTACACGCCAGCCCCGCAAAGCCCATCAGAAACAGCAGATAGCTTATTTTTTCTTCCATGCTGCGTGGTTTCATTGCTCGAGCTCCTCCTCGCTGTCCGTCAGCTTGTAGCCCACTTTCCGCACCGTGCAGATGTACTTTCCGGCGTCGCCCAGCTTTTTGCGCAGGGTGCGGATGTGCATATCCACGGTCCGGCTCTCCACCGAGATGTCAGTACCCCACACCACCTGCAAAATGGTCTCGCGGGTGACGACAAGGTTGGTGTTTTCCAGCAGCAGACGGAGCAGGCTGTATTCTTTGTAGGTCAGCTCCACCGGTGCGCCGCTGACGGTGACGCTGTGGCGGGCATTGTCCAGCAGGATCTCCCGGAAGCTGTAGACATTGGGCCGCGCCTCGGGCTCTGCCCGGCGGAGGGCTGCCCGCACCCGGCTCAGGAACTCCATGATGCCGAAAGGTTTGGTGATGTAGTCGTCTGCGCCGCAGTCGAGGCCGCGCACGGTGTCCAGCTCGCTGGACTTGGCCGTTATCATGATGATGGGCAGACGCCGCAGGGAAGGGGCGGCGCGGAGCTTTTTCAGGATGGAGAAGCCATCCTCACCGGGGAGCATCACGTCCAGGATGACCAGTTCCGGCGGCGTGGTGTGGACGGCCTGCCAGAAGGTTCTGAGGACTCGAAGCCCACAGCCTCGTAGCCGTTGGACTGCAATGCATACTGCTCTAATTCACGGATGGCCGAATCATCTTCTACGATATAGATCATACCTGTTTGTCCTCCATTTCGGTGACATTTTCGTCGGGGAAGAGATAGCGCTCACGGTAGCGGTTCAGGCGGCGCTGGAACTGCTCGCTCTCCTTGGTGGAGGCATGGCCGCTGCGCAGATCGTTGAGGTAGGCGTGGGTGTCGAAGCTGTCCTGCGCCACCTCGATCTGGGCAACTGCCACGTTGCTGCAGTGGTCGCAGACGCGCTCGTAGTTGGTCAGCAGGTCTTCCAGCACGAAGCCATACTCGATGGAGCAGCTGCCGGCCTGCAGGCGGGCGACGTGCCGTGCCTTGATGGCACGCACCAGCTCGTCCACGACGGTCTCCAGAGGCTCGACCTTGCTTGCCAGATGCAGGTCATCCTTGCGGAAGGCGTCGGTGGTGCGGTTCAGCACGTCCTGCACGGCGTCCTCAAGCACCTGCAGCTCTTCGCGGGCGTCGGTGGAGAAGTTGATCTCCTTGGTGTGCATCTCCTGTGCGGATTCCAGAAGGTTCACGGAATGGTCGCTGATGCGCTCGAAATCGCTGATGGTGTGGAGCAGAGTATTCACGCTCTGGCTGTCCGCATGGTTCAGCTCACGGCTGGACAGCTTGACGAGGTAGGTGCCAAGGGCGTCCTCGTACTGGTCAACTTTGCTCTCTTCATCCCGGACTTTCTGGGCCAGCGTATCATCCCAGGTGTGGGTCAGGCTCATGGCCTGCATGACGCCCACACGGGCCAGCTCGGCCATGTCAGCAGTAGCAGAGTGGGCGCGGGCCACGGCCACAGCCGGGGTGTTCAGCAGACGCTCATCCAGCAGAGCAAAGCTCTCTTTTTCGGCATCGTCGGGGATGGTGAGGATGGCCAGCTTTTCCAGACCATTTGCGAAGGGGAGAAGGATGATGGTGGCCGCGATGTTGAAGGCGGAGTGGACCACAGCAATGCCCCAGGCGGCGATGGTCTCGTTCACAAAATCAAAGTGGACCACGGCGTTCAGACCGTAGAAACCGCCCAGAAAGACCGTGACACCGATGATGTTGAAGTAGAGGTGGACCATGGCGGCACGGCGGGCATTCTTATTTGCGCCCACAGAAGAAATCAGCGCGGTGACACAGGTGCCGATATTCTGACCCATGATGATGGGGATAGCGCTGCCGTAGGTGATGACGCCGGTAGCGCTCAGCGCCTGCAGGATGCCGACGCTGGCGCTGGAACTCTGGATGATGCCGGTGACCAGTGCGCCCACCAGAACGCCGAGGATGGGATTGGAGAAGCGGACGAAGAGTTGGTGAACCATGCCTCACCCTGCAGGGCTCGACGGCATTGGACATGGCAGTCATGCCGGTCATCAGGATGGCAAAGCCGATGAGGATGGTGCCGATGCCCTTTTTCTTCTCATTCCTGCCCATATAGAGCAGGATGCCGATGAAGGCGAGTATGGGGCTGAAGGAGGTGGCTTGAGCATCTGGATCCAGATGCTGTCGCCCTGCAGGCCGGAAAGGCTCAGCAGCCAGCTGGTGACAGTGGTACCACATTGCTGCCCATAATGATGCCGATGGCCTGATGCAGCTCCATGATGCCGCTGTTGACGAAGCCGACCACCATGACGGTGGTAGCACTGGAGCTCTGGATGATGGCAGTCACGCACAGACCGAGGAAGAAGCCCTTGAGGGGGTTATCCGTCAGCTTGCTCAGGATCTTCTGCAGATGGCCGCCGGCCTGTTTCTCAAGGGCTTTGCCCATGATGTCCATGCCGAACAGGAACAGAGCCAGACCGCCCAGCAGAGAAAAGACATTGAATAGAGTCATGTTTTACTCCTCGCTTGTTGAAGCTTGCGTTTGTACATCGACAGCGGCCGTAGAGGACCCGTGCAGGAGCATGTCTCAACTTTTTACACGACCTGCACTGGATTTCACCGGTCCTATCCCTGATTATGAGTATACGAGCGGAATGTAAAATCGGAAACCGGCGAAATGTAAAACTCATGTAAAGTGAACTCTATCCCTGTCTCCTATTATATGGTTTTGGCCCCCGGATGCAAGCGCTGGCTCAAAACCAGAAAAGATTCCTAAAAGAATTGTTGTTTTTGCCGCCCGTCTCGATTATAATAAGGAAGGATAAGCTGTGCTGCCTTTTGGTATGGCGGAGCACAGAGGATGCAGGAGGAAAAACGAATGGGGAATTTCGCTGTTTCGCTCAAGCGGCTGGTCGAGAAGGTCAGCCTCGAGGTTATCTATACGCCCTGCGATTTGGACAAGATCAGCGTCGAGATCGCAGAGGTCAACCGTCCCGGCCTGTTTCTGGCCGGTTACTACGATTATTTCGATAAGCTGCGCTTACAGATCATGGGCCTTGCAGAGATGAACTTTCTGGCCGGTCTTACGCCGGAAAAGCGCCGTGAGCGCCTTGACCGGCTGTTCCGCCAGCAGCCTCCGGCCGTCATCCTCTGCCGCAACGAGGAGCTGGAACCTTCCCGGAGATGCAGGAGCTTGCAAAGCAGCACGGGGTAGCCCTGCTGCGCTCCAACGAGACGACCTGCACCATGATGGGCAGCCTCATCAGTGTGCTGAACCTTGAACTGGCTCCCCGCATCACCCGCCACGGCGTGCTGGTGGAAGTTTACGGTGAAGGCATCCTCATTCTCGGCGACAGCGGCATCGGCAAGAGCGAGCTGGCCATCGAGCTGGTCAAGCGCGGCCACCGCCTCGTCGCGACGATGCCGTGGAGCTGCGCAAGGTCTCCAATCGGCAGATCATGGGGACTGCGCCGGAAAACATCCGCCACTTCATTGAGCTGCGGGGCATCGGCATCGTCAACGTGGCCCGCGTGTTCGGCGTGGGCGCGGTCAAGGTGAGTGAAAGCCTCGACCTCGTCGTCCAGCTGGAAGCATGGGACCCCACCAAAAACTATCAGCGCACCGGCTTGGAAAGCGAGTATTATGACATTCTGGGCGTCAACATCCCCAGCACCATCATCCCCGTTTCGCCCGGACGCAACCTCGCAGTCGTGCTGGAAACGGCGGCTATCAATAACCGCCAGAAGAAGATGGGCTATAACGCCGCCAAGGAGCTGCTCATCCGTCTGGGCCTGAACGACACGATGGACTGATTTTCTACCGATAGAGGGAGAACAAATGGAACGATTGAAACAGGCTTTGTCCGCTGCGGGCATTGCATACAAAGAAAATGAGCCGCTCAGCGCGCACTGCACCTTCCGCATCGGCGGCCCGGCAGATGTCTTTATCCTGCCGGAAAATGAGGCGCAGCTCTGCGCCGCCATCAAGCTGGCGAAGGAAGCGAATGTCAAATATTATCTGCTGGGCAACGGCAGCAACATCCTGTTTGAGGATGCGGGCTACCGGGGAGCTGTCATCAATGTATCGGCCATGAAGAGCGCGATCAGCATTCTTGAAAACATCTGTTTCCCGGGCAAAGACCCGGCCCTGACTTACGATGCTGTCGTTGTCGGTGCGGACAAGATGCTCTCGTCGCTCTGCAGGACGGCGCTGGAAAACAGCCTCGCCGGTCTTGAGTTTGCCTACGGCATCCCGGGTACGGTGGGCGGAGCTGTCTACATGAACGCCGGAGCTTACGGCGGCGAGATGAAGGACGTGCTGGTCTCCGTGCGGTATCTGACCGCAGAAGGGGAGAGCGTTGAGGTACCGGCAGAGCAGCTCGACCTCAGCTACCGCCACAGCATTTTCGAAGAAAACGGCGGCTGCATCCTCTCGGCAAAGTTCCACCTCGCAAGAGGCAATGCCGCCGACATCCGCGCCAGGATGGACGACCTGATGGCCCGCCGCAAAGACAAACAGCCTCTCGACAAGCCCAGTGCCGGCAGCACCTTCAAGCGGCCGGTGGGCGCATTTGCGGCGGCCCTCATCGACCAGTGCGGTCTGCGGGGCTACCGCCATGGCGGCGCAGCCGTCAGTGACAAGCACTGCGGCTTTGTGGTCAATCTGGGTGGAGCGACCTGTGCAGATGTGCTGGCTCTGTGCGATGAGGTGCGTGCCATCGTGAAAGAAAAGACCGGCTATGACCTCGAAAAAGAAATTCGTGTGGTGAAAGCATAAAAGAAAGAGGCGTGCAAAATGAATCTTCTCATCGTCAGCGGCCTTTCCGGTGCAGGCAAATCTGTCGCCATGAATGCGCTGGAAGACATCGGCTTTTTCTGCATTGATAACATCCCGGCGGCACTGCTGCCCAGCATCACGGCGTTTTCGAAAGCGGGTGACAACCAGCTCAAGCGGGTGGCTCTCTGTATGGACATCCGCGGTTGCCGCACGCCGGAAGAAATCGAAGTGGCTCTTTCTCAGCTGGACGCGCAGGGGATAGAATATGAGATCTTGTTCCTTGATGCCCCGGACGATGTGCTGATGCGCCGCTACAGTGAGACGCGCCGCCGCCATCCGATGAGCATTTCCGACGGCCTTTCCACCCGGGAAGCCTTCCGCAGGGAGCGCGGGATCCTGCAGCCCCTCAAAGACCGGGCAGATTATACCATCAATACCGGCCTGCTCTCGACTTCTCAGAACAAAGAGCGCATCTGCGACCTGTTCAACCAGAACGGCGGCGCGAAGAGCGCCATGCGTCTGACGGTCATGTCCTTCGGCTTCAAGTTCGGCATCCCGCCGGAGGCGGACCTTGTTTTGGATGTCCGCTGTCTGCCCAACCCTTTTTATGTTTCGGAACTGAAGCATAAAACGGGTCTTGATGAAGAGGTCGTCGATTTTGTCATGAGCCACCCGGAGGCGCAGGAGCTTTTGAAGCGCTATGAATCGTTTCTGGAATATGCTCTTCCGCTCTACGTCAAGGAAGGCAAAAGCCAGCTCACCATCGCAGTGGGCTGCACCGGCGGCAAGCATCGCTCCATCACATTTGCACGGAAGATCGCGGAATACTGCGAAAAGCTGGGCTACAAGCCCGGCATCCAGCACCGCGATTCTGTCCGTTGAAAGGATAAACATATCATGAGTTTTGCATCCCAGGCAAGGGAGGAGATCGCCCGGCGCAGTCTGCAGAAGGACTGCTGCGTCCGCGCTGCCGCCTATGGAATCGCCTGCTTCGCCAAGTACTTCGACGCCAGCGGCTGGTGCTGCAGACGGAACAGGAGCTGACGACGCAGGTGGCTTCCCAGCTGTTTGCGCGCTGCGGCGTACAGGGCGACATCATCGAGAAGCAGCGTCCCAGCGGGGTGGTCCATGAGTTCAGCATCCGCGCACCGGAGCAGGTGGCGCGGATGCACGAGCTTTTCGGTACCACCGGCACCGAGACGAGCCTGCAGATAGACCCCGGACTGATTCGCTGCCAGACCTGCGTCAGCGCGTACATCGGGGCAGCTTTTTTGTGCAGCGGCACGGTCACTGACCCGCAAAAGGAGTATAACATCGAGTTCCTCACCAGCCGCACGAACCTTGCGCGCGACTTTGAAGCCCTGCTGGCGGAGCACGAGTTTGCGCCTCACCGCACCCGCCGCAATGGCGTGAACCTTGTTTACGTCAAGAGCTGCGACAACGTGGAACGCATCCTTTCCTTTATGGGAGCGGCGGAGGCATCGGCCCAGCTCAGCGCCCAGAAGGCTGTCAAGCAGATGCGGAACCAGATCAACCGCCACACAAACTGCGATACCGCAAACCTGGGCAAGACGGCCCGTGCCAACGCCCAGACGCTCAAAGCCATCCGCTTTCTGGAAGAGCAGGGGGCGCTGAAAACGCTGCCCGAGGCGCTGCAGCAGGCAGCAGCCCGGCGGCTGGAATATCCTGATTTATCGCTGACGGCGCTCTGCGGATGCTTTGACCCGCCCATGAGCAAATCGGGCCTTTCTCACCGGATGAAAAAGCTGGAAGCGCTGGCCGACGCCCTGCGTCAGCGGCTCGAAGAACACACTGAAACAGAGGAGGCAGGAGCATGAGCGATGTGACCGAAGGAAACCGTCAGGGGAGAGACTTCGTTCATCTCCACCTCCATACCGAATACAGCCTGCTGGACGGTGCCTGCCGTATCGACCAGCTTATGGACCGCGTCAAGGAGTGCGGCCAGAATGCCATCGCCATCACGGACCACGGCGTCATGTACGGCTGTGTCCAGTTCTATAAGGCCGCAAAAAAGGCAGGCATCAAGCCCATCATCGGCTGTGAGGTCTATGTGGCCACCCGCACCCGCTTCGATAAAGTCAACAAAATCGACGGCAACAACCATCTTATCCTGCTCTGCAAGAATGAGACCGGCTATAAGAATCTCATCAAGATGGTGTCCGCTGCCTTCGTGGAGGGCTTTTATTCCAAGCCTCGTGTAGATAAGCAGCTTCTCGAGCAGTATCATGAGGGGCTTATCTGCCTGTCTGCCTGCCTCGCAGGCGAGATCCCGCAAGCCATTCTGGCGGGAGACTACGAGAGGGCAAAGTCCACGGCCCTGTGGTATCAGGAACTGTTCGGCAAGGGCAATTACTACATCGAACTGCAGGACCACGGCCTCGAAGAGGATACGATCGTCCTGCCCCAGCTCATCAAACTGGCGCGGGAGACCGGCATCCCGATGGCGGCCACCAACGACTCCCACTATCTGCGGAAGGATGACGCCAAGATGCAGAGCATCCTGCTCTGCATCCAGACCGGCAAGACCATTCAGGACGCTGACCGGATGGAGTTCCGGACCGACGAATTCTACGTCAAAACGACGGATGAAATGTATGAGTTGTTCGCAATGGTGCCGGAAGCCTGTGCCAACACCCAGAAAATTGCGGACCAGTGCAATTTTGACTTCGACTTTGGACACACCAAAATTCCATATTACAAAGCCCCGAACGATGGACAATCAGGAGTTTTTCGAGAAGCTCTGCTGGGACGGCCTCGAGCGCCGCTACGGCTCGGACGTCCCACAGTCCAATAAGGACCGCCTGACCTATGAGATCGGCGTGGTCAAGTCGATGGGCTATACCAACTACTACCTCATTGTCTGGGATTATATCAACTACGCCAAGAGTCAGGGTATTCCGGTAGGCCCGGGCCGTGGCTCGGGCGCGGGCAGCATCGCGGCTTACTGTGTAGGCATCACCGACATCGACCCCATCCGCTACAACCTCATCTTCGAGCGATTCCTGAACCCCGAGCGCGTCAGTATGCCCGATTTTGACGTCGATTTCTGCTACGAGCGCCGTCAGGAGGTCATCGACTACGTCAACCGGAAGTACGGCGCAGACCATGTAGCCCAGATCGTCACCTTCGGCACCATGGCCGCCCGCAACGCTATCCGCGATGTGGGCCGCGTGATGGGTATGCCCTATCAGAGCGTGGATGTGGTGGCAAAGCAGGTGCCGATGGAGCTGAAGATGACGCTGAAACGCGCTTGGAGGTCTCGCCGGAGCTGAAGCGGATGTACGACAGCGACCCGCAGGTCACAGAACTTATCGACACTGCGCTGAAGGTTGAAGGAATGCCCCGCCACGCCTCCACCCATGCGGCCGGCGTCGTCATTACCCCGGAACCGACAGACTATTATCTGCCCCTGGCCACCAACGACGGCCTGCCTGTCACCCAGTTCAATATGACCGAGATCGAAGAGCTGGGTCTGCTGAAAATGGACTTCCTCGGCCTGCGCACCCTGACGGTCATCCGGGACGCGGAGGCGGCCATCCAGAAAAAAGACCCGTCCTTCTCCATCCAGAAACTGGATTATGACGATGCAGCGACTTATAAGATGCTGGGTCAGGGTGAAACGGAGGGCGTGTTCCAGCTCGAATCCTCAGGTATGAAACAGGTCCTCGTGGGTCTGCAGCCGCAGAACCTTGAAGATGTCATCGCTCTTATCAGTCTTTACCGCCCCGGCCCGATGGACTCCATCCCGACCTACCTGCGCAACCGCCACGAGCCGGATAAGATCAGCTATAAAACGCCACAGCTGGCCCATATCCTCGACGTCACCAACGGCTGCATCGTCTACCAGGAACAGGTCATGCAGATATTCCGTGAACTGGCTGGTTTCTCGTTCGGACAGGCAGATAACGTCCGCCGTGCCATGAGTAAAAAGAAGCACGCGGTGATGGAGGCAGAACGCGAGCATTTTGTCCATGGCTGCACCGAGCCGGGCCACGAATGCCCGGGCTGTGTCGCCAATGGCATCTCTGAGAAAGTCGCCAACGAGATCTACGATGAAATGTCGAGTTTTGCGTCCTACGCCTTCAATAAAAGCCATGCGGCCTGCTACGCTTACGTCGCATTCCAGACGGCTTATCTCAAGTGTCATTACCCCAGCGAGTTTATGGCCGCATTGCTCACCAGTGTGCTTGACAATACCGACAAAGTCATCGAGTATTCGGGCGAGTGCGCCCGCCTGGGCATCAAGGTGCTTCCGCCGGACGTCAATATCTCGAACGGCGGCTTCACGGCGGACAACGGCAAGATCCGTTTCGGCCTGAATGCGGTCAAGAATGTGGGCCGCAACCTCATCGAGCGAGTCGTGGAAGAGAGACAAGAGGAGCCTTATTCGAGCCTCTATGACTTCTGTAAGCGGATGCACGGCACTGAGCTGAACCGCCGGGCCGTGGAATGCCTTATCAAGGCGGGTGCCTTCGACAGTATGGGCGTCAACCGCCACAGCCTTGTGGAAGCCGTGGACGGCATCATCAAGAGCGTGGAGAGCGACTCCCGCCGCAATCTCGAGGGACAGCTGGACCTGTTCTCGGTGATGAGCGGCGAATCTCAGACCGCCGACACCGACAGCTATGAGATAAAGCCCTTCCCGGAGTACAGCCACACCGAACTGCTCCAGCAGGAGAAAGAGGTCAGCGGCCTCTATCTGTCCGGCCACCCGCTGGACGCCTATCGGGAACAGTCGGCACGCTTTGCGTCCAACAGCATCAAGGAGCTCACCGGCGAGGACGCCCACAAGCTGGACGGCAATCATGTCCGTATCGTGTGTACCGTCGTCAAAAACCGGATGATGACCACCAAGTCCAACACGATGATGGCCTTCACCAGCGTGGAGGACCTGACCGGTACGATGGAGGTCATCGTCTTTCCACGGGTACTGGATACCTTCCGCGATGCGCTCAAGGAAAATGCCGTCGTGGTCATCGAGGGACGCCTCTCCGTGCGTGAAGATGAGCCTTCCAAGCTGATGGCTGAGAGCATCTCGCCCATCGAGGGCTATGACCCCAAACGCCCGCAGGCCAACCGCCCCGACCTCATGCGGGATGCCGCCCAGCGGCTCTATGTCCGCCTGCCGTCCCGCAGCTGCCCCGAGTATGCAAAGGTCATCAATCTTCTTGAGATATTCGACGGCGATATGCCCGTCATTTTCTATCTCGAGGATGTCAAGCAGAAGCTCGCCGCGCCCCGGAGACTCTATGCTTCGGGCCATCCACTGCTGCTTCAGGAGCTGAAACGTCTGCTTGGCGAACGCAATGTCGCAACAAAATGACATTTCTGTGCATCAATCATTATGTCTGCGCTGTTTTCAAATGATTAACTTTGTGATATACTTGTCTAAGGCAAGCCATAGCAAATAGGTTGCATCGAGTCGGGCCGCATCTGTGGAAGAAGGGGATGCGCGCGCCCCGAGTGGTATGTGAAGAAACAAATTGGAGGGAATCTCTCTATGGAAAAGCAAATCAAGACGATCGGTGTTCTCACCAGCGGCGGCGACGCCCCCGGCATGAACGCAGCTGTCCGTGCCGTGGTCCGTACCGGCCTGCACAAGGGCTTCCGCATGATCGGCATCCAGCGCGGCTATAACGGTCTGCTGAACGGCGAGTGCTTCGAAATGAACCTGCGCAGTGTCTCGAACATCATCTCTGCCGGCGGCACCATCCTCTACACCGCACGCTGCCTTGAGTTCAAGACCAAAGAGGGTCAGGATAAGGGCGCAGCAAGTGCCGTGAGCTTGGCATCGACGCGCTGGTGGTCATCGGCGGCGACGGTTCTTACCGCGGCGCCCGTGAGCTGGCCCACCGCGGCATCCCGATGATCGGCCTGCCCGGCACCATCGACAACGATATTGCCTGCACCGACTACACCATCGGTTACGATACCGCTATGAACACTGCTCTGGAGATGATCGACAAGCTGCGCGACACCACCCAGAGCCATGACCGCTGCAGCGTCGTCGAGGTCATGGGCCGCAACGCTGGTTACATTGCCCTGAACGTCGCCATCGCCTCCGGCGCTATGGCCGTGCTGCTGCCCGAGAAGGAATTCGATATGCAGCGCGACATCCTTGATAAGATCGTCGAGACTCAGCGCACCGGCAAGCGCCACTTTATCGTCATCGTGGCCGAGGGCATCGGTCATTCTCAGGAGATCGCCAACGAGATCCAGGCCCGCACCGGCATCGACACCCGTGCCACCATTCTGGGCCATGTCCAGCGCGGCGGCTCTCCCACGCTGCGTGACCGTGTGAACGCCTCTGCTATGGGTTACCACGCCGTCTGCCTGCTCGAGCAGGGCAAGTATAACCGCATCGTCGGCATGAAGGGTGAGGAGCTGGTGGATTACCCTGTAGATGAGGCTCTCGAGATGACCAAGAGCATCGACCCGGTCCTCGTGGACGTCTGCAATACGATCTCGATTTGAGTTTTTGAACATAGGGCAGAGCTGTATTTCTCAGAAAAAGGGGGAAAGCAGCTCTGCTTTTTTTTGTTTACGAAAAACACCGTTTTGTGGTATACTATCGCAAGAGAATCAAGACGCGGCGCTCTGTCCCGCGTCAGGCAGGAGAGTGGAACTGTGGAACTGGAACAAGCCAAAAAGCGCGTAGAGGAACTGCGCGCTGTGATCGAGAAGAATAACCGCCTTTATTACGACCAGGACGCCCCCGAACTCGAGGACTTTGAATACGACGCCCTGACGCGGGAATTGAAGGAGCTGGAGGCGCAGTACCCGGAGCTGGTCACTCCGGCTTCGCCCACCCAGCATGTCGGCGGCACCCCCAGCGGACGCTTCGCAAAAGTGACACATGCTGTCAAGATGGAAAGTTTGCTGGATGCATTTTCCTACGATGAACTGCGTGATTTCGACCGCAGAGTGCGTGACGCGGGTATCGAACCGGAGTATGTCGTCGAGATCAAGATCGACGGTCTTTCTTGCAGCCTTGAGTACGAGAACGGTGAACTGGTCCGTGCTTCTACCCGCGGCGACGGTGTCGTGGGCGAGGACGTCACCGCCAATGTCCGGGCTATCAAAAAGATACCGAAGAAACTGAAGAATGCCCCTGAGTTTCTCGAGGTGCGCGGCGAGGTTTATATGCCCCATGAGGCGTTCCAGCACCTCTGCGCCGAGCAGGAGCTGCAGGGCGCGGCACCCTTCAAGAACCCCCGCAATGCCGCTGCCGGTTCGCTGCGCCAGAAGGACGCCAAGATCACCGGGAGCCGCGGCCTTTCGATTTTTGTTTTCAACGTCCAGCAGGTGCGTGGCAAGGAGCTGACTACCCACGCGGAAAGCCTCGATTACCTCAAAAGTCTCGGCCTGCCGGTCTCTCCCCGCTACCACATCGTCCACGACATTGAGGACGCGATCAAGGAAATCGAGCAGATCGGGCAGAACCGCTCAAAGCTCGATTTCGACATGGATGGTGCGGTCATCAAGGTCAATGACTTCGCCCAGCGCGATCGGATGGGCTCTACCAACAAGTTCCCCCGCTGGGCCATCGCGTTCAAGTATCCGCCCGAAGTCAAGGAGACGACCTTGCGCAGCATCGAGGTCGCTGTGGGCCGCACAGGCGTATTGACCCCGACGGCCTGCTTCGACCCGGTCTTCCTCGCCGGTACGACGGTGGCCCGCGCGACCCTCCACAACGAGGATTTCATCCGCCAGTTCGGCCTCTGCATCGGCGATACCATTCAGGTGCGGAAAGCCGGCGACATCATCCCGGAGGTCATCGGCGTCGTCCATCACCCGGAGAACGCAGAGCCTTACCAGATGCCGACAGTCTGTCCGTCCTGCGGCGCACCGGTCGTCCATCTCGAAGACGAAGCCGCCCTGCGCTGTGTCAACCCGGAATGTCCGGCCCAGTCTCTGCGCAACATCATCCATTTTGCCTCCCGTGATGCGATGGACATCGACGGCTTGGGAACTGCCGTAGCGACACAGCTGGTGGAAAAGGGCCTCGTCCACTCGGCGGCGGACCTTTATGATTTGACGCTCGAGCAGCTGCTGACGCTGGAAAAGTTCAAGGAGAAGAGCGCAGCGAATCTCCTCCACGCCATCGAAAATTCCAAGCAGAACAACCTCGACAAGCTGCTGTTCGGCTTCGGCATCCGCAACATCGGCGACAAGGCCGCTGCATTGCTGGCTGAGCATTTCGGCACACTGGAAGCCATCCGGGAGGCAGATATTGAAAAAATCAGCGAGATCGACGGTTTCGGAGGCGTGATGGGCCAGAGCGTGGTAGAGTTCTTCGCAAAAGACGGCACCACAGACCTTATCCATCGTCTGGCCGACGCCGGGGTGAACATGACCTGGAAGGGTGAGCCAAAGGGCGACAAGCTGGCGGGAATGACACTGGTCGTCACCGGCACCCTCGAGACGCTCTCCCGCAATGAGGCAGAGGCTCTCATCGTCAAAAACGGCGGCAAAGCCAGCGGCTCGGTCTCCAAAAAGACGGCCTACGTTGTGGCCGGCACAGCGGCAGGCTCCAAGCTGACCAAGGCACAGGCCCTCGGCGTACCTGTGCTGACGGAGGAAGAATTCCTTGCCATGCTGCGGGATGAACCGGAAGCTTAAATAGAATCAACTCAAAAGGCTCATGCAGTGGGTGTCTCCGCTGCGTGGGCCTTTTTGCGTTCTAAAAACTCTGCCGCCGCATACAGTAGGAGCAAGAAGCCAAAATGACGAGACAGAAGGAGAAACAAGATGGACGAGTATTACCGCGCTGTTCGGGCTCTGCCTGCATGGCTGGCGCGGCCTTTGAGTGCCCTGCCGCCGGGCATTGCAGAACAGGTACATGAGATACGCCTCCGGGCCGGCTGCGGAGTACAGCTGACCATCGGCGGAAAGCCCTGCTGCCCGGCGAAGCTGCCTGCGCTGCAGACGCTCCGGCTGACGCCCTTGCAGATGGAAGAGATATTCGTCACCCTCTGCGGCGGGTCGGTACACAGCCACGAGACAGAAATTGCGGCGGGCTATGTCACGCTCAGCTGCGGGTGCCGCGCCGGGCTGGCCGGACAGTTTTACTGCGCACCGGGGCAGAGCGCCGTCTTGCAGGAGCTGCGCTCGGTAATATCCGCGTTGCCCGGAACCGGGAATTTCCTCTGCCACAGAAACTCCGGGATATTCTGCAGCAGCGATTTATCGGGATGCTCCTGATGGGGGAACCCGACAGCGGCAAAACGACCCTTCTGCGAGGTGTCGCCCGGGAACTTGCAAAACAGAACAGGGCCGTGGCCGTCATCGACGAGCGAAGAGAGATATTCCCCTCGGAGGAAAGCGCGGCGCTTCCGCTCGACATCCTCAGCGGCATCCCCAAGGGACAGGCGGTGCAGATGGCTCTGCGCACCCTCTCGCCGCAGGTCATCTTATTGGACGAGCTGGGCGGGATGGACGAGCTTTATGCGCTGGAGCAGGGGCTTTTCAGCGGGGTGGAATTTATCGCCACACTTCATGCCGCCAGCTGGGAAGAGGCTGCCCGCCGTCCGCAGGTGCAGTATCTGCAAAAGTGCGGTGCGCTCCATATGGCAGTGCTTCTGAAAGGCCGCACTGCGCCGGGGCAGCTGAAAGAGGTGCGTGTCTCGTGAAAACGCTTCGAGTCGTCTGTGCGCTGTTCTGGCTGGGCTGCGGCTGGTGTGCAGGGGATGCGGTCTGCCAGAATACGCGACGGTATCTGGCGGCACTGGAAAAGACGCTCTTGCTCTTGCAGCGTGTCCGGCAGGAGATCAGCTATCGCCATACGGACCTCGCCCTGCTTTTCCGCAGACTGAAACAGGAGGGGCTTGCCGCAGGCGAAAGCTTTCAGACGCTTTGTCCGCCGCCCGGTCTGACGCGCCCGGAACGCGATTGTTTCGTCGAGTGCTTCTCGGGCCTTGGCCGCACGGAGGCAGAGCAGGAGTGCCAGCGGCTGGCATTTTATCAGGAGCGGTTCACGCTGTTTTTGCAGCAGGCGCAGGAACACGCCCGCCCGCAGCTGGAATTGAGCCACAAGCTGGGATTTGCTGCCGGACTGGCGGCGGCCATCCTCTGCCTCTGATGAAAGATAGGGGGAATGTGTATGGACATCGACCTGATTTTCAAGATCGCGGCCATCGGCATCATCGTGGCGGTGCTCAACCAGCTGCTCATCCGCTCAGGCCGGGAAGACCAGGCCATGATGACCACATTGGCGGGGCTGGTGGTGGTGCTGTCCATCCTGGTCAAGCAGATCAGTGTTCTTTTTGTCACCATCAAGTCCCTCTTTGCGCTATGAGCGCCCTCACGATGCTGGGGCTTGCGGTGATGGGGGCTGTGCTGTACACCCTGTTCCAGAAAAGCGCCCCGGCTTTCGGGCTGTTCGTCTCGATGGGAGCCGCTGTCCTCGTGCTGTGGAAAATCAGCGCAGCGGCGCAGACCGTGCTTTCCGGGCTGACAAAACTGGAACAGCGGGCAGGCGGCGACGCCTTTTCCTGTCTGCTGCGGTGTACAGGTGTCATCCTGCTGGCCGATTACGCCCACTCGCTCTGCGAGGAGGCAGGGGCTGAATCGCTGGCGTGGTGTACGGCACTGGCCGGCCGGGTGCTGGTGCTTGCGGCAGCGTGGCCCCTGCTGGAAGAGATCGGCCAGAAGATAGGGAGCATCGCAGGATGAAAAGAGACAAGCTTTTCCGTTTGAGTCTGGCAATACTGTTCTTGTGGACGAGCTTTGCACTCGCAGCCCCGGCGGCGATGGCCGCTTCGAGCACAGCTCTGCCGGGCAGTTCTCTCTGGGAGCCCTATTTGCAGCAGAGCCGCATCGACCTCGAAAAGGCGGCATCCTCACCGTGGGAAACACTGAAAAGCTTTCTGCCCCGATCCTTCGGCGCACTGGTGCGCCAGACGGCAAGTCGCTATACGTCAGTGCTCCTGTTCCTGACGCTGACGGCGGTGCTGGGGCTCCTCGCCGGGGAATGCACCGATGGGGCCTTGCTGGATCTGGTGGCGGCAGGCGGCTGCGGCGTCCTGCTCTGGGGGAGTCTGCTGGAAGAAGCCCAGAAGCTTTGTGAACAGGTGGAGAGCTGGCGCAGCTTTCTGTTGGGGTTCCTTCCCGTCTATGCCGGTGTCCTCACGATGGGAGGGGAAGGAGCAGCAGGCAGTGCGGCCAGTGGAGCGCTGCTGACGGCACTCTGTTTTCTGGCTCAGCTGGCAGCGGCCTTCGTTCAGCCGCTGCTCCACTGCTATCTGATGCTCAGCATGGCCTGCTGCGTCAGCTCTGAACCAGCTCTCGGCATTTTCTGCAAGGGCGTCGGCAGTGCGCTCCGTCAGGCGCTGGGCTGGGCCGGAAAAATTCTGGTGGCTCTGCTGGGCCTGCAGAGGGCTGCGGCATTCCAGCTGGACCGCTTTTCGCTCCGTACCGGCCAGCTTTTGGCAGGGAGTGTCCCCATCATCGGGCAGACTCTCAGCAGTGCATCGGAATCCATCCTCGCGGGGATCCAGCTCCTCAAGAGCGGGCTGGGGCTGGCAGCTCTGTCGGTGCTGGGCGCGGAGTTCGTGCCGCTCTATCTGGGGCTGATGATACAGCTGGCTCTTCTGATGGGATGCAGCCTGCTCTGCAGTCTCACTGGTATCTCCCGCTGCCGCGCATTATTCGACTGTTTTGCCGAGGCAGTGCGCTGTATGGCAGCGGTGGTGGCGCTTTTCTTCGGGCTGGCGGCAGCAGGGGTGGCCCTGTTGTTCATCGTAGGAGGTGGTTCATGATGCAGGCACTGGAACGGGCAGCAGCAGTCTTCTGTACGGCCTGTATCTGCGCCGAGCTGCTCTCCCGCTTTGTCGGGCAGGGCTGGGGGCAGAAGTGCATAAAAGCGGTGGCGGGGCTATATATTCTAGTAGTCTTTGCGGATGCTCTGCCCGGCGCGAAGGCGCAGTTTACTGCATTGGAACTGCCGCAGGTGTCGGCGGTCTCGGTAGCAGTCTGGAAGATGCTGTTCTGGCACAGACGGCAGAAGAACTCTCCCGTACGCTCGAAGAACGCTGTCTCAGCGAGGCGGGTGTTTCGCTCAGGCTGAATATCAGTCTGCGCCGGACCGCTGAGGGCGTGGAAGCGGCTGAGGTGCAGATCGTCCCTCGGGACGCCGTCACTGCCTCGCAGAAGCGGGCAATCGAAGCGCTGCTGGAAGGACAGCTTCAGCTGGGAGCGGAATGCATCAAATGGAACAGCCCCAGCGGGAGGATGTGCCATGAACAACGAGCTTTTTTCGCGGCTGAAGGACCTCGCGCGGAAGGAAAACCGCGCCCGGCTGGCGGTTTTGCTGGGCGCGGCGGCCATGCTGCTCATCCTGCTGTCGGAGCTGTTCACCCCTTCAGAGAAGACCGCCGCAGCAAGCGCCGCCCCGGCGGATGACAACATCTACCGCCAGCAGCTCGAGCAGCAGCTTTCCGACCTCATCGCGCAGGTAGAGGGCGCGGGAAAGACTACCGTGATGGTAACACTGGAAAGCGGAGAGGAGACCATCTATGCTCTGGACACGCTCTCGGGACAGACCCAGGAACAGCAGACCCATGTGCTGCTGGACGACGGGACCGCGCTGGCACAGACAGTCTGCACCCCCAGAGTGTGCGGGGTGGCCGTGGTGTGCGAGGGCGGGGGAGATGTCCGGGTCGCCGCCCGCATCACCGAGCTGGTGGGGGCGCTGCTGGATGTCCCGTCCAACCGCATCTGCGTAGAGCAGCGCCGGGAATGATTTTTTGCAGCGATGAAATATAAGTTATGCAAGGAGGAGACACAAATGAGAGCTATCACCAAAACACACGCAGGGTCACAGCGCTGACCCTTGCGGCCGCGCTGGTCGTGGCGGTATACCTTAACTGGCAGTATGCCCGCACCGGCATCGGCGTGGATGAAGAGGCTGTCAACGTCTCGGCGGTGGCTGTGGAGGGTGAGCCTGTGGCGGCACCCGTTACCGACGGGCTGATGACGGAGGCTGAAGCGGTATCCAGTGCCAACAAGAATTATGGGGAGGCCCAGCTCGTCAGCGTGGCCAACGATGCAGGAGCGAAATTCTTTGAGGAAGCCCGTCTCAAGCGCCAGAAAGCTCACGATGAAGCGATGGACACGATCCAGAAGACCCTCAAGACCTCGGGCCTTTCCGCCGAGGAGAAAAAAGGTTATACCCAGCAGCTGACTTCCAACCTCGAAGACCTCAACGCAGAAAATGAGATAGAAACGCTGGTCAAGGCGAAAGGCTTTGCCGACTGCCTCTGCTTTTGCAGTCCGGCCGGGCTGACCTGACCGTGATGACCTCCGGCGACGCGCTGACGGCGGCGCAGGTGGCCCAGATACGGGACATCGTGCTCAGCAAGAGCGAGGTGACTGCGCAGAATATTACTGTGGTGGAAGTAAAGTAAGGTGTTGTATAAAACCGGAGAAAATGGTATAATGACATCAAAGGTTTTGCAAAGGGATCCTCTCTTTGCATGAAACGCATAAAATAAAATGGGCATTCGCTCATTTTGGATGGAGGGCCATAGAATGGATTTACAGAACATGGATCTTAAAGGCGGCAGTCTGCAGATCTCCACAGAGGTCATCGGCAAGATCGCCCGCTGTGCAGCGCTGGAGATCGAGGGTGTGGCAGAGGTGTCCTGCGGCAAGCAGAACCGGAAGGTGAAAGACCTTCTCGAGCGCGCCAACGTCCAGTCGCCCGTTACCGTAGAGATGCGGGACGGCACGGCAGAGATCACTCTGGAAATCGTAGCAGCCTTTGGCGCACGCATCCCGGCTGTGGCCGAAAAGGTGCAGGAAAACGTCAAGTCTGCTGTCCAGAACATGACCAATGTCACGGTCAGCCGCGTTGACCTCGTCATTGCCGGTCTGGCCCCGGCGGCTGAGCCGCAGGCCTGAGCCGAGAAACAAAACGTAAAAGAAAATTGCGGCCGGCTTCCCGCAAAAGGGAGGGCCTTGCCGCTGTGAGAGGAACATTATGGAAAATATTCTGCCCCGTCGTGAAGCACGCGAAAACGCATTTCTGCTGGCATTTTCTCAGACCTTTGGTGACATTCCCCTGCAGGAGGCTCTGGACAACCACCACGAGTGCGACGAAGAGCATCCGGTGGATGTCTTTGGCCAGCGGCTGCTGCGGGCTTATTATGAGCATTCCGCAGAGGTGGACGACCTCATCAGCGCCCATCTGCGCAACTGGACGATGGAGCGTCTGCCCCGCGTGAGCCTGACGGTGCTCCGTCTGGGTCTGGCCGAGATGCTGTACGGCGACGAGAAAAAGCCTGGCGTCGTCATCAATGAGGCAGTCGAGTTGACCAAAAAGTATGGCGCAGACGAGGATTATCAGTTCGTCAACGGTCTGCTGGGTACGGTGGCACGCGAGCAGGGTCTGGGCGCAGAGCCTGAGCAGCTGTGAGCAGCTATACGCTGGGCATCGACACCAGCAATTATGCAACCTCTCTGGCCGTCTTTGATACAGCCGGAGAGGTTGTTTGCGCAAAAAAGCGTTTTCTTCCGGTGAAGGAGGGCCAGCTGGGCCTGCGCCAGAGCGACGCCCTTTTTCATCACACAGTCGCCCTGCCCGAGATGCTGGCAGAACTGGGCAGCGAGTTTGACTTGACCCAAATCAGCGCCGTAGGTGTGTCGGAAAAGCCGCGCCCGGTAGAGGGCAGTTATATGCCCTGTTTTCTGGCGGGTGTCAGCGCTGCCGAGGCGTTCGCGCTGGCCCGGGGCATCCCGCTCGTCCGCACGACCCATCAGCAGGGCCATGCGGCGGCGGCACTGTTTGCGGCCAAGGGTGAAGAGCTCTTCCGTGAAAAGACGCTGCTGTTCCACATTTCCGGCGGCACGACTGACCTGCTTCTTTGCGATGAAGTGAAGCATATCGAGACGCTGGGGACCAGCTCCGACCTCTACGCCGGACAGGCTGTGGACCGTGTGGGCGTCAAGCTGGGCTTTGGATTTCCGGCTGGCGTCGAAGTCTCTCGTCTTGCCGCGGAATGTGATGAGACGATAAAACCGAGATCCAGCGTTCGCGGCATGGAATGCAGCCTTTCCGGGCTGGAAAACCAGTGCAATGCTTTATTGACAGCTGGCAAAAGCCCTGCCTATGTCTGCAAGTACTGCCTGCTCTGCGTGGCAGATACCGTGGTCAAGATGACCAAAGCGGCTCAGAAGGAATATCCCGGGTTTGCTGTGGTCTGTGCAGGCGGCGTGATGAGCAGTGACATTATCCGCAGCTGGGTGCAGCAGCGCCTCCCACAGGTGTATTTCGTACCCGGCCGGTATTCCAGTGACAACGCCATCGGCGTGTCTATCCTTGCCGCACGGGAGGCCGGGCTATGGCTGAAGTGATCACCGTCTCGGCCCTGAATCAGTATGTCAAGACGCTGCTGGATGCAAATGACATCCTGTTCGATTTGGCGCTGCGGGGCGAGATCGCAAACTTCGTACAGAACGCCCGCAGCGGCCACTGTTATTTCTCTCTCCGGGACGCCAGTGCCAGTGTCAAAGCGGTGATGTTCCGCTCGGATGCGCGGCGGCTGGGCTTCCGCCCGGAAGAGGGCATGAAGGTAGTCGTGCGATGCCGTGCTACTCTTTATGAGCGGGACGGCGCGTTCCAGATCTATGTCAACGAGATGTTCCCGGACGGCATCGGTGCGGCGCAGCTTGCTTTTGAGCAGCTGAAAGCCAAGCTCGAGCAGGAGGGACTTTTTGCGGCAGAGCACAAAAAGCCGCTGCCGCGTACCCCAAATGCATCGGCGTCGTCACCAGCAAGACCGGCGCGGCATTGCAGGACATTCGCAATGTCATTGGGCGGCGCTGGCCTGCGGCAAAACTCCTGCTCTGCCCGGTCAATGTGCAGGGCTTTGAAGCGGCGCAGCAGATTGCAGATGCCATTGGAAAGCTGGACAAAAGCGGCCGGGCAGACGAGATCATCGTAGCCCGGGGCGGCGGCAGCAGGGAAGACCTCTGGGTCTTCAACGCCGAGGTCATCGCCCGGGCGGCCTACCGCTGCAAAGTGCCGCTCATCAGCGCCATCGGGCATGAGATAGACTTTACCATTTTGGACTTTGTGGCGGACCGTCGCGCGCCGACCCCGTCGGCTGCGGCAGAACTAGCCGTGCCGGACCGTGCAGAGCTTCTGCGGGTGCTGTCCCAGCTGGAGCAGAGCTGCCAGAATGCGATGCAGAACCGTCTGGATGCAGCGTCTGGTCGTCTGATGATGGCTGAGCAGCAGCTTTCCTATGACATGACCCGCCGGAAATTGACCGGTGGGCAGGCAGAGCTTGCCGTGAAGCAAGAAAAACTTAAGGCCGCAGCACAGAGCTGCATTCAGCAGCGGCAGGCGCGGCTGCGCCACGCCGCTGCGCTGGCCGACTCGCTCAGCCCTACCGGGTACTGGGGCGCGGCTATGCGATGGTATACGACAGCAAAGGCAGGCTGTGCAGTACAGACGCTCTTGCAGCCGGTGATAAGCTCACCCTGCGCGGTGCAGTACACACAGCAGAATGTACGGTCATGTCCGTGGAGGAACTGAATGAGAGCACCCAAAAGCTTTGAAGACGGCATGGCCCGTCTGGAAACGATCCTGAGCCAGATGCAGAGCGAAGAGACGACCCTTTCCGAGTCGGTCAAGCTCTACGCGGAAGCGGCTTCGCTGATGGAATACTGCCATGCTGCGCTGGAAAAAGCGTCTCTCCAAATGGAGGAGATCGACGCCGCCCGCAGCGAAAAGGCAGACCCCGAAACAGAAGAATAAAAGCAACCAGCTTGCAGGGAGGAACCATTATGGAGAGCGCAGAGTATAAAAAACAGTATGACGAATATCTGGCCCGTGCAGAAAAGGCATTGAGTCAGGCGTGCGAGCGCTATCTTCCTGAGGGATCTGACGTCTGCCGCGCAGCGCGCTACAGCCTGCTGGGCGGCGGCAAGCGTATTCGCGCTGTGCTGGTGCTGGCCGTGTGTGATATGCTCCACGGCAATGCCGAGGCAGCTGAGCAGTTTGCAGCCGCAGTCGAGATGCTGCACTGCTATTCGCTCATCCACGATGATCTGCCCTGCATGGATAACGACGATATGCGCCGCGGCAAGCCCTCCTGCCACAAGGCATTCGGCGAATCCACCGCGATGCTGGCCGGTGACGTCCTGCTGACCGAGGCTTTCGAGGCAGTCGCCGGTGCGCCTGCTCCCGCTTCTGTCTGTGTCCACGCGGCACAGGTGCTGGGCGCAGGTGCAGGCAGCCGAGGCATGGTGTACGGTCAGGAACTCGATTTGAAATACGAGGCGCTTGCCGCTGCCGAAGAACAGCTCCGTCTCATCCACCGCCACAAGACCGGCGCACTCATCAATGCAGCCATTCAGATGGGCGGTGCTACAGCACAGGCCGACGAGGTCCAGCGTAAGGCACTGGAAGCATATGCTTATGGCATCGGTCTCGTGTTCCAGGTCGTGGACGATGTGCTGGATGTGACCGGGACCGCCGAGCAGCTGGGCAAACCCATTGGCAGCGACAGCGAAAACGGCAAAACGACTTTTGCCACCCTGTTCGGCGTTGACGGTGCCATGCGGCTGGCGGAAAAGCTGAATGACGAGACCTGCACAGCGCTGCGCGACGCATTCGGCGAAAAGAGTGCGTTTTTGGAGCAGCTGGCCCGCACACTGCTGAACCGCCGCAGCTGAGCCGGCCGCATTCTGCGCCGAAATCGTCTCAGAAATCACACAGGACTACTTATCGCAAATGCGCTGCTTTTTGAGACGCCGGCTGTGGGATTGCGATAAAATTCAAGAAGGTGAACAAACTATGCAATTTATCAAAGAATTGTTCTCGGTCAACGAGATATTGACCGTTTCCATCATGAGCTGGTTCGTTGCACAGGTACTCAAGACCATCATCAACTTTATCCTGCTGGGCAAGTTCCAGCTCGAGCGGATGTGGGGCGACGGCGGTATGCCCAGTGCCCACAGCGCGACCGTCTGCGCGATGGTCATTGCCGCAGCCCGCAGCGAGGGAGTCAGCTCGGCTATTTTTGCCGTGGCCAGTGTGGTCGCCATCATCACCATGCACGACGCAATGGGCGTGCGCCACGAGACGGGCGAGCAGGCCAAGGTGCTCAACCAGATGATCGAGGAGTGGATCGACATCAGCGAAAAGAACTCTCCGTTTTTGCAGAATATGCATCTGAAGGAGATGGTCGGCCATACGCCCCTGCAGGTCATGGCCGGCATGGTCGTCGGCATCGTGGTCGGCTGCCTGTATCCCATGCACCTTGTCTAATCAAAAAACATCCGGAATTTGAAATGTGAGGAGGATAGTCATTTTATGCATCCTTCATTGCTTCAGAATATTTCACAGCCTCGTGACCTGAAGCGCTTGAGCAGCGCGCAAATCCAGCAGCTCTGCGGCGAGATCCGTCAGTTTCTGCTGGACAGCGTATCCAAAACAGGCGGTCATCTTGCTCCAATCTCGGTGCGGTCGAGTTGACGGTAGCACTCCACCGTGTCTTTGAGACTCCTCGGGATTCTTTCGTGTTTGACGTAGGACATCAGTGCTACACCCATAAGCTCCTGACCGGGCGGTATCAGCGCTTTGGCACCTTGCGGAAGCTGGACGGCCTTTCGGGCTTTCCGAATCCCAATGAGAGCGCCCATGATGCTTTTATCGCCGGACACGGCAATACGGCCCTTTCTGTTGCCATCGGCATCGCATGGGCCAAAAAGCTGAAAGGGGAGCCGGGCCATGTGGTGGCCATCATCGGCGACGGTGCATTCACCGGCGGCATGGTCTACGAGGGAATGAACAATATCGGAAAGCTGGACAATCTCCTGGTCATCCTCAACGACAATAAAATGTCCATTTCCCACAATGTCGGTGCGCTGGCAGGCTATTTGGGCCATCTGCGCACCACGAACGGCTATTTTACGGCCAAGGAAAATGTCAACAGCTTCCTGAACGGTGTGCCTGTCATCGGAGCGCCCATCAAAAGCGCTCTTCAGAACAGTAAAAAGCAATTCGCCGAGCCATGTACATTCCACGATGTTCGAGGATATGGGTTTCACTATTTTGGCCTCATCGACGGCCACGACGAGCCGGAACTGGAGCGCATTTTCCAGACCGTTTGTGCTCAGCCCGGGCCGACGCTGCTCCATGTCGTGACGAAAAAGGGCAAGGGCTATGCGCCCGCTGAATCGAACCCCGGCAATTACCATGGCGTTTCCAAGTTCGACCTGACCGGCATCCCCGACCCCGAGGTCGCTCCGGCAGAGTCGTTCTCGAATGCCTTTGGCCGGACGCTCAGCGCCGCCGGAGACACCGACAAGACCCTCTGTGCCATTACTGCCGCCATGAAATACGGCACAGGTCTGCAGTTTTTCAGTCATGCCCATCCGGAGCGCTTCTTCGATGTCGGCATGGCCGAACAGCATGCCGTGACCTTTGCAGCCGGTCTGGCCAGCAAGGGGATGCTGCCGGTGGTCTGCATTTATTCGACCTTCCTGCAGCGCAGCTACGACCAGATCATCCATGACGTCAACCTTCTGCATGAAAATGTCGTCTTCGCGGTGGACCGTGCAGGTTTCGTCCCCGGAGATGGGGAGACACATCAGGGCATCTATGACCCGGCTTTTCTCAGCCAGACCGGAATGCCCATCTATTCGCCTTCAAACTACGAAGAACTGCGGCATTGGCTTCCCATCCTGCTGGGCCATGAGATGCAGGTCCCCGGGCCATCCGTTACCCCCGCGGCGGAGAGAGCAAAGCTCTGGCAAAATACGGCTGCTCAGGCAAGGAGTACGATAAACTCATTTTCACACCGGTGCAAAGACCGCACTGGTGAGCTACGCCGACGAGGTAGAAGATGTTCTTGCAGCGGCAGAGATGCTGGCCAAAGAGGGCATTCCCTGCGATGTTTATAAGCTGGTGCGCATCTTCCCGTTTGAGGAAGAACTGATCCATGACCTTTCTTCCTATCCCGTCGTTCTGATGGCCGAAGAGTGTGTGGCTTGCGGCGGTATCGGCGAACACCTTGCCCGCGCCCTGCAGGATGCTGGCTGGCAGGGCCGGTATATCCACCGTGCCGTGAGGGAGCTGTGTCTGCCTCATGCGACGGTGCCTCAAATCAAACAGGCGACCGGTCTGGATGCCGCACATCTGGCCGAGGCCGTGCGGGAAGCAGACCCGAAAGGAGAGAAAACACTTTGAAAATTCGTTTGGACCAATATCTGGTGCAGCACGGCATGATCCAGAGCCGTGAGCGCGCCAAAGCCCTCATCATGGCCGGTGTCGTTTTCGTCAACGAGCAGAAGGTGGACAAGGCTGGTGAGATGATAAAGGAAGACGCCAAAGTCGAGGTGCGCGGCCACGACATCGGCTATGTCAGCCGCGGCGGCCTCAAGCTGGAAAAGGCAATGCAGTGCTTTCCTCTGACGCCGAACGGCAAGGTCTGTATGGACATTGGTGCATCCACCGGCGGCTTTACCGATTGTATGCTGCAGAACGGCGCGGTCAAGGTCTATGCAGTGGACGTCGGCTACGGTCAGCTGGCATGGAGCCTGCGCACCGACGAGCGCGTCGTCAACATGGAGCGCACCAACATCCGCAATGTCACGCCGGACATGCTGGCAGAGCCTATTGAATTTTTCAGCGTAGATGTGTCGTTCATCTCGCTGCATCATATCTTCCCGGTGGCGCAGGCCATCACGACGCCCGACGCAATGGGCGTCTGCCTCGTCAAGCCTCAGTTTGAGGCTGGCCGCGAGAAGGTGGGCAAAAACGGTGTCGTCCGCGACCCTGCCACCCACCGCGAAGTTCTCCACAATGCGATGGGCTATGCCGCTGCAAACGGTTTCGTCGTGCGCGGACTGGATTTCAGCCCCGTCAAAGGCCCTGAGGGCAACATCGAGTACCTGATGTTCGTCCAGAAGAGCGAACAGCCCGGTGTGCTGGATGATTCTGTTGCCGAGCAGGTCGTAGCGGCAAGCCACAGTTCTCTGGACAAGTAAATCTGCTGGGAGACGGAGGAATAAACCGCCCTATGACTGTTTACATTTCGCCAAACCCCGGAAAGGAACAGGCTGCCGACACTGCCCGCCGGGCAGCGCAGCTCCTGCTGATGCAGGAAGCTGTCGTCCTGATGCGGGATGACCTGAAAGAGTCCTGCTATGTGGAAGGTGTACAGTACCTTCCTTTGGAAGAATGCCTTCCGCGCACCGATGTCATCCTGACCATCGGTGGTGATGGAACCATCCTGCACGAGGCAAATTTTACGCTGCAATATCAAAAACCCATTCTTGGCATTAACATCGGACGCTGCGGCTTCCTCGCCACCTGTGAGGTGGATGAAATGGAAGAAAAACTCGCCGCTCTGGTGCGGGGAGAGTATCTTCTGGACAACCGGATGCTGCTCTATGTGCGGGTGCTGGGCGAGGATGGCTGGGAAGGCCATGCCCTCAACGATGTGGTCGTGACGAAAGGCCGTCTGCAGCAGGCCATCGACTTCAGCATCTACTGTGACGACATCCTCGTAGAGCATTACCGTGGTGACGGCGTCATCGTGGCGACCCCCACAGGCTCTACAGCCTATTCGCTGGCGGCCGGCGGGCCGATCTTGGACTCGCAGACCAAGGGCATCGTCGTCACGCCCATCTGTCCCCACAGTCTGACCAGCCCCGCAATGGTCTTTGCGCAGGAGCGCAAGATAAACATCTGTGTGGGGCAGGTCATCGACAACGAAGTGTTCCTGAGCTGCGACGGCGCAGCGGAATATCCGCTCAGTGCCGGCTCGACGGCGGAGATACGCCTCTCTGACCAGATCGTACAGCTCGTCACCTTCAGCAGGGCAGACCAGTTTCAGGCCATCGACCAGAAGCTGCGCAGCCGGAGATAATAACAAGAGGAGGCAAGGAATATGGGCCGAAACAATCCAGCTGAGGCAAAAGGCAAGACGGAACGTCAGCAGACGATCCTCCGCCTCATTCAGGAGCATCCCATCAGCCGACAGGAGGTACTTCTTGAGCATCTGCGCCAGGAGGGCTTCGAGGTGACACAGGCTACCATTTCCCGGGACATCCGGGAGCTGTGCCTCGTCAAAGCTGCCACCGCCGACGGCTATCGCTATGTTTCCAGCCATAACGAAAGCCTCAACCCCAAGATGCAGGGCCGGTTCGAGACGATATTCCACGAGTCGGTGCTGGGGGTGGATTTTGCCGGACATGTCGTGCTGGTGAAGTGCTACTCCGGCATGGCGAACGCTGCCTGTGAGGTGTTCGACGCCTTGAAATGGAAGAATGTCGTCGGTACGCTTTCCGGCGACGATACATTCCTTATCGTAGCCCGTTCGGAGCGGGACGCAAAGACCATCTGTTCGGAACTGACCCGTCATATCGGGCAGAAATAAACGCGGGAGTGAAACTATGCTGAGCAGCCTGCAAATCGAAAATGTTGCAGTTATCCAGAAAGCAAACGTCCATTTCGAAAAGGGCCTCAACGTCCTGACCGGTGAGACGGGCGCAGGTAAATCCATCCTCATCGACTCCATCAACGCCATTCTGGGCAACCGCACTTCCAAGGATCTCGTGCGCACCGGTGCGGCCAAGGCCGTCATCCGGGCCGCGTTCGAGGACGTGCCGCCTGCTGTTCTCGACAGCCTCGAAAAGGCAGGCTATGAGCGCTCGGAGGCCCTGCTGCTCAGCCGTGAGATCACCGCCGAGGGCAAGAGCACCTGCGTATCAACGGGATGCCGGCCACTGCCGCCGTCCTGCGGGAGCTTTGCGGCGGGCTTATCAACATCAACGGTCAGCATGACTCCGTGGGCCTGCTGAACCCGGCCCGTCATGAGGGCATTCTGGATGCTTACGCCCAGAACAGTGCTGAATATCAGGCGTATTATGCTATCTACCGGGAACTGGTCGGCGTCAAAAAGACGCTGGACGCCATGATAACCGACGAGAGCGAAAAGCAGCGCCGTATCGACCTGCTGAGCTATCAGGTGCAGGAGATCGACGATGCCGGCCTGACGGCAGGGGAGGAGCAGACGCTGGAAAGCCGCCGCAAAGTGCTGGCGAATGCTTCCACCATCCGGGACCGTATCGCACAGTGTTATGCGCTGCTCTCCGGCGGCGACGAGGCTCCGGGAGCTGTTGACCTTCTGGCGAAGCCTCCAACGCTGTGGACGCAGCGGCACAGCTCGACGGAGAACTGTCTGCCGGTGCGGGCCAGCTGCTCGACCTTTATTACACCGCAAAGGACGTTGCTGCAGACCTCATTGGCCGTCTGGATGCCTACGACACCAACGACGCAGAGCTGGACGAGATCGAGCAGCGCATCGACCTTATCTATAAGCTCCGGCGGAAGTACGGAGACACGGTGGAAGACATCCTTGCCTTTGGCGAACGGGCGCGGAAAGAACTTGAGATGATACAGTCCTCGCAGGAGAGGGTAGAGCACTTGCAGAAAGAGCAGCGCCGCCTTTACACCCTTGCGCGGGAAAAGGCCGAAGCCCTGACCCAGACCCGTCTGAAAGCTTTTGATGAGCTGAACAAGCGCATCTCTGGCACGCTGGACTTCCTGAACATGCCGGGTGTGCGGATGACGCTTCGCCATTCGCGCGGGCCGCTGGCCAGCCATGGGCAGGACAGCATCGAGTTCTATATCTCCACAAACCCCGGCGAAGCCCCGAAGCCTCTGGCAAAGATCGCCTCGGGCGGTGAGCTGAGCCGTATTACCCTTGCCATTAAAAACGCAATGGCTGATAAGGATGCCGTACCGACCGTTATTTACGACGAGATCGACAGCGGCGTATCGGGCAAAGCAGCCAGCCGTATCGGCGAGGTACTGCGTCAGAGCGCCGAGGGCCATCAGATCCTCTGCATCACTCATACGGCGCAGATCGCTGCACTGGCCGACTGCCATCTGCTCATCCAGAAAAATATCACGAACGAGCGCACCTATACCGAGATACACCCGCTGGACGAGAATGGCCGTGTAGAGGCGCTGGCCCGCCTCATCTCCGGCGACCATGTCACAGAGCTTTCGCTGGCCAATGCCCGGGAAATGCTGGGCCGGAACGCAGAAAAATAAGAAAAAAGCCAGCGCTTGACATTCCGGCAGGGATGTGCTAAACTGAATCTCGTTGAAAGGCGAAGATGGGAACCGAGTACCCTGATGCGCTCTGCCCAGAGAGGTCCCGGCTGGTGAAAGGGGCTGCGGAGACGCAGGCGAAATACGTCCCTGAGCCGCAGGCTGAACGAATAGTAGGCTGTGCCGCGTGCGAGCGTTACAAACGCAGGAGTGTCACTCTACTCTGGGGTGCGCACTCGTGAGGCCGTCTCTGTGAAGAGGCGGCAAACAGAGGTGGTACCGCGAATTTTATCGCCCTCTGCCAAATTTATTTTGGCAGGGGGCGTTTTATTTTCCCTCTGCCCGACAAACAGGAGGAAATATTTATGACTCTGTACGAAGAACTCAAGGCCCGCGGCCTGGTGGCTCAGATCACCGATGATGAGATCATCGACGTCATCAACAACGGCAAGGCCACCTTTTACATCGGCTTTGACTGCACCGCCGACAGTCTGACTGCCGGCCACTTCATGGCCCTGACCCTGATGAAGCGTCTGCAGATGGCAGGCAACAAGCCCATCGCCCTCATCGGCGGCGGCACCACCATGATCGGCGACCCCTCCGGCCGCACCGATATGCGCAAGATGCTGACCAAGGAGGACATCGCCCACAACGCCGCCTGCTTCAAGAAGCAGATGGAGAAGTTCATCGACTTCTCCGACGGCAAGGCTCTGATGCTGAACAACGCCGACTGGCTGCTGAACCTGAACTACGTCGAGCTGCTGCGCGACGTGGGCGCCTGCTTCTCCGTCAACAACATGCTGCGCGCCAAGTGCTATGAGCAGCGTATGGAGAAGGGCCTGTCCTTCCTCGAGTTCAACTACATGATCATGCAGAGCTACGACTTCTACTACATGTTCCAGCATTACGGCTGCAACATGCAGTTCGGCGGCGATGACCAGTGGAGCAATATGCTGGGCGGCACCGAGCTTATCCGCCGCAAGCTGGGCAAGGACGCCTATGCCATGACCATCACCCTGCTGACCGACTCTCAGGGCAAGAAGATGGGCAAGACCGCCGGCAACGCCGTCTGGCTCGACCCCAACAAGACCAGCCCCTTCGAGTTCTATCAGTACTGGCGCAACGTCGGCGATTCGGATGTCATGAAGTGCATCCGTATGCTGACCTTCCTGCCGCTGGAGCAGATCGACGAGATGAGCACCTGGAAGGACCAGCGCCTCAACGAGGCCAAGGAGATCCTCGCCTTCGAGCTGACCAAGATGGTTCACGGCGAAGAGGAGGCCGTCAAGGCCCAGAATGCGGCCCGCGCCCTGTTCAGCGGTGCTGCCGGTGATGCTGAGCATATGCCCAATACTCAGCTGACCGAGGCTGACCTGACCGACGGCTCCATCGGCATCCTGACCTGATGGTCAAGGCTGGTCTGGCTGCTTCCAACGGTGAGGCCCGCCGTCTCGTCGTGCAGGGCGGTGTTCTGGTGGACGGTGAGAAGGTCGCTGCTCCCACGGTCAGCTTCACTGCTGAGCAGCTGTCCAAGGGCATCGTCATCAAGAAGGGCAAGAAGGTCTACCACAAGGTGAGCCTGTAAATCTTCTGATAAAAAAGACCCGGCTGGTCTCTCTCCGCAGAGGGGAGGCCCGCCGGGTCTTTTGCTGCAACAGCACCCATGCCTGTTTTATCAGACACGGGTGCTGTTTATATCGTTGTTACAGCTCGTAAGCCTTTTTCAGGGCCTCATAGGCCGCGTCCTCGTTCTCCGAACGGACCAGAAGGGAAATGTCCAAATCGCTGGTGGTGATGAGCAGAACTTCGATGCCTGCCATCGCCAGAGCATTCAGGGCGCGGGCGGCGACGCCGCAGCTGGTGACCATCTCCTCACCGAAGAGATTCAGCTTGGAGTAGCCCACACTGATGAGGGGAGAAGCCTTGGCGTCCTTGTCCAGATTTGCCGCAGAGATGGCCTTCATGACCAGCGGCAGGTCGCTGCTGGATGCCGTGAAGCTGAAGTCCATGCTGGTGCCGTGGGGAGCGCTCTGGCTGATCATATCCACCACGACGCCGGTGTCGGCGAAGATCTGCAGATAACGTGCCATCGTGTTGCCCTTGAACTCGGCATCCTGCACACTGATCATCATCAGGCTCGGCTCAATATTGATTTTGGATACACCGTACATAGTAAACACTCCATTCTGCCCACCGGGCGTTCTGATACAAGCTTTATGCAAGCTCCAAAAATTCGCTGTTGATGTAGGTCTGTGCCGTCTGGCGGATGTAATCGTACCCAAAAGAAGGATACGCGGCGCGGACGCCATGGGCCTGTGCAAGCTCCGGCGTGTAATCCCGGAACAGATACGTGCGGACGTTAGACTTTCCGGCGTCATAGTGGGTCACTGTCACATGGAGCTTCGGGCCGCGCACCGCGCAATGGACGCTGCCGTCCGGCTCGGTGGTCTGCTCCAGTTCCAACGTCAGAATCGCGCCGATGAGCTGGTCAGGCTTGCTTTGGGTGCTCAGGAAATTTCCCAGCGAATAGGCCACAAATACGTTCCGTCCATCGGCTGCGGTGCGCCATTCGGCGTCCTGCAGGACGTGCGGGTGGGTTCCGATGATCACATCCGCGCCCCAGTCGGCCAGAGACTGAGCTAAGGTGCGCTGCGCCTGTGTGATGTTGTGGCTGTCCTCGACGCCCCAGTGTACGCCGACTACCACAAAATCGGCCTCCTGCCGGGCCGCCCGCACCTGCTGCTCCATGACATCCTGCTGGCTGGTGTAGATGATGTTTGCGGCCATCTTGCTGTTCCGGGGGATGCCGTTGGTGTGCTCGGTGTAGGAAAGGTACGCGATATTTACGCCGTCTACTGTCTGGATGGGGATGCGGCCATAGTCCGCCTCGCCCTTCCACAGGCCGGTGGTGATCACATCCTCGGGCATCGTCTCCCAGAACCGGAGGGTGGCGGCAATGCCCGCAGCTCCCTTATCGTAGGTGTGATTGTTCGAGAGACTGAACACCCGGAAGCCTGCCCGGTAAAGTGCTTCGGCGCACTCGCCGGGGGTCGAGAAGCAGGGATAGGTAGAGGGCGCAAGCTCTTTGCTGCAGAGTGTCTCCTGATTGATCCAGTTGATGTCCTGCTGTGCATAGAAATCGAGCAGATTCATATAGCAGTAATCAAAGCTGTATCCTTCGCCCTCTGCAGCCCGCCGGGCGGCCTGCGAATAGATGGGCTTATGAATGAGGTTGTCCCCTGTAGCCGAGAAGCGCAGTGTCGTGACGACAGGCTGCGGCTCAGGTACAGCAAGCTCCTCCGAAACAGCAGGGGACTCCACCTCCACTGCCGGAGGAACTGCATCCACGATGCGGCGGGGCCAGAAGCGCAGAGAGAGCAGCACCGATACAGCTACCAGCAGGACCCCCAGTGTGTACAGGGTGACGCCCTTATGCGAGGTGTGCTTTTGGGCGGAATGCCGACGGCGGGGAGGGGCTGCGTGCTTTGCGTGCTTGGCCATAGGCTCGTCTCCTGACGCACGATACCGTGCCTTATGATGCCATGCGCAGAAAAGCTTACATCTCTGCGATCATGTTACTCATATTGTACAGGCCGGGCTCCTTTTTGCAAGATAAACGGCAGCATTTATTGCGCCATTTGCAAAAATATTGCGGGAATATGCCGTATGGCGGAGGGTGATGACCTCATCCGGGCCGCAGAACAGCACCTCATGGTCGCCCACGATGCTGCCGCCGCGCACGGCGCTGATGCCGATCTCCTTGGGGTCGCGCTTCTGGCGGACAGCGGAACGGTCATAGACGTAATGGTATGCGCCGTCGTTCTCTTCGTTGATGGCGTCAGCCAGCATCAGAGCCGTGCCGCTGGGAGCGTCCAGCTTGTTGTGATGGTGCTGCTCAACGATCTCGATGTCGTAGTTTGCGCCCAGAATGGCCGATGCACGCTTGCACAGCTCGGACAGGACGTTGATGCCCATGGACATATTGGCGCTCTTGAACACCGGGATGCTGCGGGAGAGCTGGACGAGCTTCAGCTGCAGTTCCTCGGAAAGGCCGGTGGTGCAGACCACGATGGGCAGCTTGTGAGCCTCACAGTAGGCAGAGCCTTCTCGACCGCTGCCGGGGCGCTGAAGTCGATGACGACGTCGCCCTTGCCGTCCAGCTTGTCCAGACTGTCGTACACGGGAATGCCGTTCATCTCGCCGTCCTTCATGTCGATGCCGGCCACGACGCGGCAATCCTCACGCTGGGCGATCATCTCGCACAGCACATGGCCCATCCGGCCGCCGATGCCTGAATGATAATATCCGTCATTGTTATGATCCTCTTTTTTATCATACGGCAAATGCCCGGAGATCTGTCTCGCCGGGCATTTGCACATAAAATCGTTTATTCCTTGATAAGCCCTGCAGCCTGCAGAGCCTGCTCGATCTGCTCCTTGTGGGCGTCGCCGGGCTCCACGAGGGGCAGCCGGCACTCACCGGCCTCCCAGCCCAGCACGTTCATGGCGTACTTGACTGGGATGGGTTGACTCGCAGAAGAGCGCATCGCACAGGGGCAGCATCTCCAGCTGCAGCTCGCGGGCCTTGGCGGTATCACCGTCGAACCATGCCTTGCAGCAGTTATGAACAAGCTCAGGCTTGACATTGGAGACGACGCTGATGACGCCCTTGCCGCCCAGAGACAGCAGGGGGACCACCTGGTCATCGTTGCCGGAGTAGATGTTCAGCTCGTCGCCGCAGAGGGCCGCGATCCTTGCCATCTGGCCGATATTGCCGGAGGTTCCTTGATGCCGTTGATGAGGGGGTGCCTGCTCAGCTCCCTGACCGTCTCGGGGGCGATGTTCAGGCCGGTGCGGAAGGCACGTTATACAGGATGACCGGAATGCCGCCGGCCTCTGCCATTGCGGTGAAGTGGGCGACAAGGCCAGCCTGAGAGGTCTTGTTGTAGTAGGGGGTCACCATCAGCAGCGCGTCTGCGCCGCAGGCGGCAGACTTTGCAGCCAGAGCACAGCCGTGGTCGGTGTCGTTGGAGCCGGCACCGGCGATGACAGGCACACGATGGTTCACGAGGTCTACGGTATACTTGATGGCGGCCAGCTGTTCCTCGTCGGTCATGGTAGAGCACTCGCCGGTGGTGCCGCAGATGACGATGCGTCGGTGCCGCGGGCGATCTGATCCTCAACGATGCGGCCCAGCTCATCGAAATTGATGCTGCCGTCCTCGTACATCGGGGTGATGATGGCAACACCCGCACCAGTAAAAACAGGATTCTTCATAGCAAAAAACTCCTTTGCAGCGTGTTGAAGTTCAAAAAAGCGCGCAGATCAGTCAAAATAGCCCTTGGCTGCCAGCAGCTCAGCCAGCAGCACTGCGCCGCCGGCAGCGCCGCGCAGGGTGTTGTGGCTCATGCAGGCGAACTTGTAATCAAACAGGGTGTCCTCACGCAGACGGCCGATGCAGACGGCCATGCCGTGCTCGGTGTTGCGGTCCAGCTTGGGCTGGGGACGGTCGTTTTCCTCGAAGTAGTGGAGGAACTGCTTGGGTGCGCTGGGCAGGTCCAGCTCCTGTGCGGGGCCGCGGAACTCGGCCCAGGCCTTGAGGATCTCTTCCTTGCTGGGCTTCTTATCAAAGCTCACGAAGACAGCGGCGGTGTGGCCGTCGGAGACAGGCACACGGAAGCACTGGGCGGTAATGACAGGCTTCTCGCGTTGACGATGTGGTCGCCCTCGATGTGGCCCCACAGCTTGAGAGCTCACGCTCGCTCTTTTCTTCCTCGCCGCCGATGTAGGGGATGACGTTGTCGATGATCTCAGGCATCCGGTCGAAGGTCTTGCCGGCACCGGAAATGGCCTGATAGGTGCAGACCAGAGCCTTGCTGACGCCGAAATCCTTCATCAGGGGGTGCAGGGCAGGGACATAGCTCTGCAGGCTGCAGTTGGACTTGACGGCGATGAAGCCGCGCTTGGTACCCAGGCGCTTGCGCTGAGCGGGAATGATGTCGATGTGGTCGGCGTTGATCTCAGGCACGACCATCGGCACATCCGGGGTGAAGCGGTTTGCGCTGTTGTTGGAGACGACGGGGCATTCTGCCTTGGCGTAAGCCTCTTCCAGAGCCTTGATCTCGTCCTTCGGCATATTGACGGCGCAGAAGATGAAGTCCACCTGAGAGGCGACCTCCTCCACCTTGGATGCATCCAGCACCACCAGCTTCTTGACGCTCTCCGGCATCGGGGTGGTCATGGCCCAGCGAGAACCGACAGCCTCCTCATAGGTCTTGCCGGCGCTCCGGCCGGAAGCGGCCAGAGTCGTCAGCTTGAACCAGGGATGATTTTCGAGCAGAGTAACAAAACGCTGGCCTACCATACCGGTGGCGCCGACGACGCCCACCTTATACTGTTTATCCATTTCCAGCACCTTTCCTTTCAAAAAAGCCAATTCGCATAAGACTCCGCTTGCAAAGCAGACGTCTATGCAATATAATAGATACCGCTATACAGATTTTATGATAACATTGATACGGCATTCGTGTCAATCATCGGAAAGGCAAATGCTAACTATGTTAAAAAAAGATTTTTGGTATGATTTACCCAAAGAGCTCATTGCACAGGAGCCTGCGTCCCCCCGTGATGCGGCCCGTCTGATGGTCCTGAGCCAGAAAGACGACAGCATCCAGCACCGCATCTTCCACGACCTGCCCGAATACCTCGAGCCGGGCGACCTGCTGGTGGTCAACAACTCCAAGGTCCTGCCCGCCCGCATCGTGGGCATCAAGCAGCCTACGGGTGCTGTCTGCGAGCTGCTGCTCCTGCGGCAGGTGAAGGGCGACCAGTGGGAGTGCCTTGCAAAGCCCGGCAAGCGGATGCAGCCCGGTACCAAGGTCAGCTTTGGCGACGGCAGCCTGACGGCCATCGTGGACGAGACGCTGGAAGACGGCAATAAGTTCGTCACCTTCTACTACGACACCGAGACCCTCTACGAGAAGCTGGACGCGTTCGGCAAGATGCCTCTGCCGCCCTATATCACCAAGCAGCTGGACGACCAGAGCCAGTATCAGACCGTCTATGCCAAGGAGCTGGGCAGCGCTGCCGCTCCCACAGCCGGCCTCCACTTCACGCCAGAGCTGATGGATACCATCCGCGCCAAGGGCGTCAACATCACCGAGGTGACGCTCCATGTCGGCCTCGGTACCTTCCGTCCCGTGCAGGAAGACGAGATCGCCGACCACAAGATGCACAGCGAGTGGTACTCCGTCAGCGAGGAGACTGCAAAGCTCATCCATGATACCAAGGCCGCAGGCCATCGTGTCATCGCCGTAGGCACCACCAGCTGCCGCACCCTGGAAGCCGTCGCCGCCAAGTACGGCGAGATCAAAGCCTGCAGCGGCAACACCGACATCTTCCTCTATCCCGGTGTCAAGTTCAACTGCATCGACGGCCTTATCACCAACTTCCATCTGCCGAAAGCACCCTCATCATGCTGGTGTCGGCGCTGTACGGCTACGAAAAGACGATGGCTGCCTATAAGGTGGCCGTCGAGCAGAAATATCGGTTCTTCAGCTTTGGCGATGCGATGCTGATCTTGTAACTATTATAGCGCTTCGCCGCTGTAATATCCCGACTCTGTATCCGCAGCGAGAGCATATGCCCCCTGCGGCAGGATGCACGGCTGTTTTCCGTGCGCAGAAAGGAAAAATATTATGCCTTCTTTGACGACCTACAAGCTGCTCAAGCAGGAGCACAACGCCCGGCGGGGCGAGTTCAAGACCGTACACGGCACGGTGCAGACCCCCGCATTCCAGAATGTTGCCACCGCCGGTGCCATCAAGGGCGGCCTGTCTGCCCATGACCTGAAGGACATCGGTGCGCAGGTCATGCTCTGCAACACCTACCATCTGCATCTGCGTCCCGGCGATAAGCTGGTGGCAGAGATGGGCGGTCTGCACAAGTTTACCCGCTGGAACGGCCCCATCCTCACCGACAGCGGCGGATTTCAGGTGTTCAGCCTCGCAAAGCTGCGCAAGATCACCGAGGAGGGCGTGACCTTTGCCTCTCACCTCGACGGCCACCGCATCTTCATGGGTCCCGAGGAAAGTATGCAGATCCAGGCAAACCTCGGTTCCACCATCGCCATGGCCTTTGACGAGTGTGTCGAGAACCCCGCCCAGCACGATTACTCCAAAGCCAGCTGCGAGCGCACCACCCGCTGGCTCAAGCGCTGCAAGGATGAGATGGCCCGTCTGAAGCATGAAGGCATCTCCGTCAACCCCGACCAGCTGCTCTTCGGCATCAATCAGGGCTGCACCTTCGCCGACCTGCGGGTGGAGCACATGAAGCAGATCGCCGACCTGGACTTGGACGGCTACGCCATCGGCGGCCTCGCTGTGGGTGAACCCACTGAGGTGATGTACGAGATGATCAGCGCGGTCGAGCCCTATATGCCCAAGGATAAGATCCGTTACCTGATGGGCGTAGGCACTCCCGGCAACATCATCGAGGCCATCTCCCGCGGCGTGGACCTCTTCGATTGCGTCATGCCCAGCCGCAACGCCCGCCACGGCCACCTGAACACCTGGGGCGGCATCATCAACATCAAGAACGCCAAGTACGAGCGCGACGAGCGCCCCATCGACCCGCCTGCGGCTGCCCGGCCTGCCGGAACTACTCCCGCGCCTATATCCGCCACCTGTTCAAGGCAGAGGAACTGCTGGGTATGCGTCTGGCCGTCATGCACAACCTCTGGTTCTACAATCACCTGATGGAGCGCATCCGCGATGAGCTGGATGCAGGCACCTTTACCGCCTTCCATGACCGCTATGTCAAGCTGCTCGACACACGAATTTGAGATTTAGCCTTGAAACATGCCGGATAAGCGCGTATAATAAGGTCATATGAATTTGAGAGGAGATTTTGCCCCATGCAATTTCTGACTACGACCGAAAGCTACATCAGCCTTTTCTTTACTCTGGCTCTGATGCTGGTGATGCTCTACTTCATGATCTACCGTCCTCAGAAGAAGCAGGAGAAGAAGGACGCTGCAATGCGCTCTTCTCTGGAGATCGGCGATCAGGTCACCACCATCGGCGGCGTCATCGGCCGTGTGGTCGCCATCAAGGACGATACCTTCGTGCTGGAGACTGGCGCTGACCGTGTGAAGATCCGCTTCACCAAGAACGCCATCAGCTCTGTCGAGAAGCTGAACATGGACAACGCCCCCAAGAAGTAATATTTCTCCGGATTCGTGCTTTGAACGCGTCTCCCTGCATACAGTAGGTGCAGGGAGGCGCGTTTTTATGTCTGATACCAAGAAGTTCCCGGCGATAGGGCTGCTGGTCGTTTTTGGAGTGGGCAGTGCGGCAGCAGCCGTGAGTCTGGCAGGGTTCGGCTGGCTGATGGTCAAACAGGGCCTGACGCAGGAAGCCGCTGCTCCGCTGGCCACGGCGGCAGTCTGTCTCGGCAGCTTTCTCAGCGGCCTGCTGATGGCCATTCTGCAGAAGGGCAAAGGGCTCGTCTGGGGCGCAGCGGAAGGAGTTCTCTTTGCAGGGCTGCTTTTTATTCTGGGTACACTGTACCAGAGTGAGTGGGAAACGATGCAGTTCGTCCGGGCAGGGCTTGTCCTGCTGATGGGGTTCTGGGCGGGATCCTCGGAATGCTGCGCACGGAGCGAAAGCGGCGCTGAATGCTCAGTCCACGCTACAGCGGCCATACACAACAAAAGCAGGAGGGAAAAAGCACGATGTGGGTCTATCAGGAAACGAAAACAAATGCAGCGGCGCTTGTGCCGACGCTGCCGGAAGATACAGCAGGCGAGTCTCTGGCAGAAAAAGAAGCATGACGCCTGTCTCCAAGCCGTTGGCGGAAATGCCGCCTCAGAAAGCTCCCCGGCGGAAGCCTTCCAGGCCAGCGGGACTGCATCCTTCTGGCGGCGGCCTATCTCTTCGGTACTCTGATGGCGGGCGTTTTGCAGGCGCTGTGCGACGCTGAAGAGATGGAAACGCTGGCCTATTATCTGGACTGCTGGCGCGGAGTGTTCGCGGCGTCCAGTGCAGCACAGGCGGTGGGACTGTTCGGGGCAGAGCTGGCTGTCGTCCTCGGGGCGGCGGCAGTGTTCCTCCTGCTGGGGCTTTCGGCAGTGGGGCCGCTGCCCATCTTTCTGTTTGCGATGTTATACGGGACAGGCTCCGGCCTGCTCTCGGCACAGCTTCTGAATAGCCTCGGGGCAAAACAGCTCGTTCTCTTTTTGCTCACCGCCAGCCTGCCGACCGCGCTGGCGGCAGGTGCGCTCTGTTTGTTCGGTGCCTCGGCTCTGCAGGTCAGCAGCCGCATCCACGCCTTCTCTTTCGGTAGAGGCGGAAAGGGAAACGGCAGTCTGCATCCGGCAGGAGCACGGCTCCTGGTGGGGCAATTCGCCTTACTGGCGGTCTGTCTCTGCCCGCTCTGCGGTGCGGCTACCGGCCTTGTGTGTCTTGCAAATCGTCTGATGCAGGCCGGATAAGCGCCCGGCTTTCTTGCGGCCTCGGGCCGGATGTGGTATGATAGAGAAAATGATTTTCATGAAATGAAAACAGGGAGTCCAGAATGAAAGAACCGAAGCTGAAAACCGTATACGTCTGCTCCAACTGTGGAGAGACAAGCCCCCGCTGGATGGGCCGCTGCCCCAGCTGCGGCAGTTGGAACACCATGAATGAGGATGTGGTCGCCGAAGCGCCCAAGGCCGGGCTTTCCGGCGGCAAAGCCGCTGCGCCTGTCCGGCAGGAGGGCGTCACCTCGCTGACGGCAAGGCGTCTGGCCGACATCAGCACGACCGAGGAAAAGAGCCGCATCCTGACGGGCATTTCCGAGCTTGACCGCGTATTGGGCGGCGGCATCGTGTTGGGCGGCGTCGTACTGCTGAGCGGTGAGCCGGGCGTGGGCAAATCTACGATGCTGTTGCAGCTCTGCGGTGCCATCTCCAACCAGCACACGGTGCTGTATATCACGGGCGAAGAGTCCGTCCGTCAAGTCAAGCTGCGTGCGGCCCGCCTGAAAGTTCCGCAGGATAACATCTATCTGGCGGCAGAAAACGACGTAGACGAGATCTGCGGCCTCATCGAGAAGGAAAAGCCGGAACTGGTCGTCATCGACTCCATCCAGACCATGCGGTGTATGGACATCTCGTCTTCGTCCGGCACTGTCAGTCAGGTGAAAGAGAGTGCGGCCCGCCTGCTGGCTGTCGCTAAAAAGCAGGAGATCCCGATGTTTATCGTGGGCCATGTCAACAAGGACGGTGCTATCGCAGGCCCGAAGGTCATGGAGCACATCGTGGATACGGTTCTTTACTTTGAGGGAGACAAAATGCTGCCATACCGCATCCTGCGGGCAGCTAAAAATCGCTATGGCTCCACCAACGAGCTTGGTATGTTTGATATGACGGGGCAGGGCCTTGAGGAAATCGAAAATCCGTCCCAGATGCTCCTGGAAGGCCGTCCGCTGGGCGTTTCCGGGAACTGCGTCGCCTGTACCATGGAAGGCAGCCGCCCTATTCTCAGCGAGATACAGGCCCTTGCGACCAAGACGAATTTCCCGGCACCCCGGCGGGCCTGCAGCGGCTACGACTACAACCGCATGAACCTGCTCATCGCCGTGCTGGAAAAGCGTGCAGGTTATTTCTTCGGCAATCTGGACGTGTATATCAACATCGTCAGCGGCATCACCCTGCGGGATACCGCCTGCGACCTCGCCGTCTGTCTGAGCATGGTGTCTTCGCTTCTGGACTGCCCTGTGAGCGATAAGCTCATCGCCATCGGTGAAGTCGGCCTCGGCGGCGAGATACGCAGCGTGCCGAATCTGGAGCAGCGCCTGCGGGAAGCGGAGCGTATCGGCTTTGAGCGCGCTGTCGTACCAAAGCACAGCCTTGCACATCTGAACGCCGCCGATTATCCCGGCATGAAGCTTGTCGGTGCCGCCTATATCTCGGACGCCATCCATGCCCTGAAATCCGACCGTCTGTGACCATAAAAAGAGGAAACCATGTCGATTTATCTGGACGAGAAAAATCCCGAAAAACATAAGCCTTTTGATGATGCCTCGCCGGACATCGTCGCGTATGTGCGCTATCTGGAAGTCATCGCAGGCAAAAGCCCCAACACGGCCTTCAGCTATTACTGCGACCTGCGCAATTTCAGCCGCTTTATGAAGCGCCGGCGCGGCCTTGTGACCGACGATACCGAGATAAAGGACATCGACCCCAAGGGGCTCGATACGGCTTTCTGGGGCAGTGTGACCAAGGAAGACGTTTATGAGTATCTGTACTTTCTGAACAGCGAGTGCGGCAACAAAAAGTCTTCGACGGCCCGGCGGCTAGCAAGTCTCCACGGCTTTTATGATTATCTGGTCAATCAGGTAGACTTGCTCAAAGAGAACCCGACAGCGTCCATCAAGCCGCCCAAGCAGGATAAAGTCCTTCCCAAATACCTGACGGCAGAGCAATCCATGGACCTTCTGGAAAGCACCCAGACCCAGAGCGATTTCCCGGAGCGGGATTACTGCATGGTGGTGCTTTTTTTGAACTGTGGGATGCGTCTTTCGGAGCTTGTCGGTATGGATCTCGGTGACATCGACATGGAACAGCGGCAGATCCGTCTGTTCGGCAAAGGCCATAAAGAGCGGATGGTCTACCTGAATGATGCCTGCATGGAGGCATTGCAGATCTATCTGAACAAGCGCAACACGATGGAGGGCCTGAACCCCAAAGAGAGAGCGGTCTTTATCACCCGGCGGCGCAAGGAGCGAATCTCAAACCGCAGGTAGAGCAGCTGGTCACCGGCGCATGAAAGCAGCGGGTCTGCGTGGTTTTTCCACCCATAAGCTCCGCCATACTGCCGCGACGCTGATGTATCAGACTGGCAACGTGGATATTCTGACCCTCAAACAGCTTCTGGGCCACAGCAGCGTCGGCACGACACAAATTTATACACACCTGCAGGAATTTCAGGTGCGTGCAGCGATTGAGCAGAATCCGCTGGGTGAAGTCAAGAAGGCGAGCTTGGATACAACATCGAAGGAGACAGGGGAGCGCAAGGGGGAATTTGCCGATCCTTCATCGGATGGGCCTGAAAATGATGCGCCGGACGGCCCGATGGAAGCCTTTGAGGGTGCCGCGCAGGAAGGTTTCCGGGTGGATGTTTCGAGCCTTGCCGATACGAATGAACCCGAATGAACCCACACGATTTTTCAAAGGTTATTCGGTGTGGATGCTTCGATTTAAGGACATTCCAGAGGTTCTGAGGCTTTACGAGAAAAATCAGAAGCTTCAGTTGGGATATATTGATGGAAACAAGCAATACGAGCATTTCTGGTGTAAGAACTGATTTATTGACACCGGAATCAGATACCAGTACATGCACAATGATCGTAATGGAGCGCAGACCGAACGCTCTTGAAAAATATGAGCGGCTGGAATCAAAAAGTGATGGCTATTGAAGTCAGAAAAGTTTTTACAGACAACAGCTGGACGATTGTAAAACAAAAAAAGCTGACAAAAACATACAAAGTAATGCATTCAAATAACACAACTGTACAAAACGCGAAAAACCGGCCCAGCCAGCCCAAAAGGCTCAGGAGCCGCCGGAAAGGCCCGAAACCCGAAAAAGAGGGCTTTTTCGCTCCCCTGTGTTTCGTATAACCTGCATTATACGAAATATTATAAAAATCAAAAACAGAGGCCCCCTTCTCCTGCGTTCTGTCATCGGTGCAGGTTTTGGGAGCCTCTGCTGTTCTTTTATATCATTTCGTTTGGGACGCGTGGATCGCCTGCCAAGCAGGCATCGCAAAATACAGCTGGACAAGACCGCCTTCATGCGAGCGTCCATTGCATCAGACTTTACAGCGGTGTATCCAGCGGCTGTGTTCCAAAGTATGCACAGATCGCTTCATAGTAAACGCGCGCCACTGTCTTACAGCCTTCTTCGCTGCCAAACTGTGCAACGTCCTCTTCGCTGGTCACAAAGCACTGTTCTGCCAGAACCGCCGGACAGTTTACATCTTCCAACAAGGTAAAGCTTCGCTCGTCCCTTACTTCGGTATGGGTGCTCTCTACAAGCTGCTTTACCTCGCCCTGATAATAAATGTACCGGATGCCGCCGTGGCCGCGAAGCTTTGCGCCTGCGGCCTGCATTCCCTGCGCCAGCTGCTGCGCGAAGTAATAGCTCTCCCGATGCCATGTACGGCCCGGGACGGACGGATAACACTCAAAGCCTGCAGCGGCAGAACCCTCCGGCGCGGAGTTGCCGTGGATGGACAGCAGCAGCTGCGGGCTTTTGGCGTTGATGGCCTTTGCCCGCTCGCTGGGCTTTGCGGTGACGTCATAGCTTTCGCGGGAACACAGCGGGACGTAATTAGGGTCGGCCTCCAGCAGCGCAAGCAGAGCCTCGGAGGTCTGGGCCGTCATCTCTTTTTCTTCGACGACTCCCCTTGCGCCCGGGTCGCTTCCGCCGTGGCCGGCATCAATGCAGACCCGGTAAGGCGGGTCGCCCACCACAGGCCGGAAAGGTTCTTCCCCGCTCTCATTTCGCCCGGAGCCGGACAGCGCTGCTTTCCAAAGGAAAATGCTGCACTGAAGCAGACAACACACACCAAAAGGCCGATGACCGTCGCAGTGGACGGGCCGCCCTGTCTTCTCCAGCGTGCGTGTCTTGGATTTGAACGTCCTGCCATCGGCTTACTTCAGCTCGACAACGGTCACGCCGCTCTCGCCCTCGCCGTAACGGCCCAGACGGAAGCTCTTGACCATTCGGTTTCCCCGCAGATGCTTATGGATGGCCGTGCGCAGTGCGCCGGTACCATTGCCGTGGATGAGGTATACCACAGTCTGGCCGTTCAAAATCGCACGGTCGATGAAGGAATCCACCTCCGGCAGCGCCTCGTCTACGGTAAGACCCAGCAGGTTGCATTCCATCTTTGCCGTGCGCTGTACGCGCTCTACCCTGCCGTTGGGCCGGTTAGCATCGCCGGTCAGGCGGGAGTAACGCTGCTGGGCTTTGGTCTGGGGTTTCGTTTCCTTGACCAGCTTTTCCGGCTGCTTGAGGCCCTTGAGCGGCACTTTCGTCTTGATGATGCCGGCCCGTACGAGAACATCGCCGTTTTTATCCGGCAGAGAGAGCACGGTAGCCAGCTGATTCAGCTCTGCGATGCAGACCTCCTGCCCTACCTTGACTTCCTTCAGCGGAACGAACTCCTTGACCGGATTGTGTACCACTTCAGTCCCCATAAAGAGCTTTTCGGACTCTTTCTTGGCGATCTCACGGGCGCGCTGGGCCTTCTGCTGGGTGCTCATCCGCTCGTCTTTCTGGAGCTGGCGCAGCTCATCCGTCAGAGCGTAGGCCTTGCTCTCGACCTCCTGCGCCAGTGCGCGGGCCTTGGCGCGGGCAGCTTCCAGCTCATTCTCGCCCTGCCGGATAAGCTCATCGCGCTTCTGACGGGCTGCATCCAGCTGGTGGGCGGCCTCGTTTTTCAGGCCTTCCACCTCGTCCTGACTGGCTTTGAGCTGGAGCTTCAAATCATCCAGCTGGCCCAGAACGGCGTCCAGGCGCTTGTCTTCTGCGGACAGATGCTGCTGTGCAGCCTCAATGACCCGCTCCGGGATGCCGAGCTTTTCGCTGATCAGGAAAGCGTTGGACTTGCCCGGAACGCCGACGCTGAGCTTATAGGTGGGGCGCAGCGTCTCCAAATCGAACTCGCAGCTGGCGTTGACGACGCCCTTTGTCTCGAGAGCGAACACCTTCAATTCTGCATAGTGCGTTGTGGCCATCAGGAGCACACCGCGGCGGCGCAGCTCTTCGATGATGGCAACAGCCAGTGCCGCACCCTCCGCCGGGTCGGTACCGGCGCCAAGCTCGTCCAGAAGCACCAGCGTGTGGGGCATGGCAAGCTCAAGGATGCCGGTGATCTTCTTCATATGACCGGAGAAGGTGGACAGGCTCTGCTCGATGCTCTGCTCATCGCCGATGTCCACGAGGAATTCGTCAAAGACGCAGATCTCACTGCGCTCATCCGCCGGGATGAGGAAGCCGCACTGTGCCATCGCGCAAAGCAGGCCGGCCGTTTTCAGAGTGACGGTCTTACCGCCGGTGTTGGGGCCGGTGATGATGAGTGAATCATATTCCCTGCCCAGCGAAATATCGACAGGAACGCACTTCTTTGCGTCGATGAGCGGATGACGCGCCCGGATGAGCGAGAACGACGTATCCGTCCGGACAGTGGGTTTGAACGCCTTCATATCCAGTGCAAGGCGGGCTTTTGCAAGCAGGACGTCGATTTCCAGCATGGCCTTATAGCTGTACTGGAACTGCGGCTCAATGGCTGCGACCTGACCGGTAAATGCTACCAGGATACGCTCGATCTCCTGGGCTTCCTGTGCGCGGTACTGAAGGATGCGTGCGTTTGCCTCCACGACAGCCTGAGGCTCGACGAAGACCGTCGCACCGGTAGACGAGACGTCATGGATGATACCGCTCACCTCACCGCGATACTCGCTTTTGACAGGAACGACATACCGGCCATTTCGGATGGAGACAACGCTCTCCTGTAAGTACTTAGAGGTGTCCATATTCCGGACCATGCTTTCCAGACGGTCGCGGATGCTGTTTTCAGTCGCACGGATCTTCTTGCGCAGGTCGTTCAGGGTGTGCGATGCCGTATCTGCCATTGCATCCGGTGCAAGGATGGCACTCGAGATCTGCTGCTCGAGGCCCGGCTGAGGAGCCAGCGCATAGAATAAGTCGTCCGTCAGAAGTGCATCGTGCTCCGAAGAGCCGTACCAGCTGACGAGGTTCTGAAAGTTGCGAAGCGCACCGGCCACCATCAGCAGTTCACCCATTGAGAGGACACCGCCCTTGACGGCGCGGGCGGCCAGCTGACTGACGCCCTCTACTCCACCGAAGCGGGGCGAGCCGTTTTTGATGAGCAGTGAATTGATGGCATCGGTCTGTTCCAGCGCATACCGCACTTCATCGGGGTCGCACTGAGGCTCGATGGCAAGGAGCTTTTCGCGGGACTCTTTGCACACACAGCCCTCCGCCGCCGGGCAATGATCTTGTCCAGTTCCAGCGTTTTCAAATAACTTGTTTCCATAGTAATTCCTTATATCAAATCGATTTCAAATGGTTATGGCAGAACGGATCTCAAAAAGTCATAGCTTTTCAACGGCTTGTCCAGATGGGTCAGCGCATATTGCTCTGCTGCTGCAGAGAGTTTCGCCAGACTGCGACGGAAATACGGAAGCCGAATATCTTTTTATCTTCTACCAGACAGATATGCCGCAGCGCAAACAGCGCCCCGCGTCCAGATTGCACTTCTTCCCTGCTTTCTGGGCGCAGGATTCGCAGAGCAGACAGCCCTCCGCCGGGTCGAGATAAAGGCCGGGCCGTCGTAGGTGCCGCAGTCGCGGCAGTAGACAGCTGCGGCAGAAAACCGCACTCACTCATGGTGCGCAGCTCAAATACGGCCTTG